>WNGL01000178.1_pt1 | contig 105194 bp, 76 predicted proteins | sample 5400591 | NCBI WGS metagenome assembly WNGL01 (sample SAMN13153377, study PRJNA577476) | soil metagenome | isolation source: 80 cm soil or saprolite under Garry oak tree replicate 1 | place: USA:California | collected 2016-06-15 | reverse complement strand
GTAACGCTTCCGCAAGACAAGGGGCCCGACAAGATCAACGTCTCAACCTATTCGCCTGACCTGCAGAAGGGGTACAAGGTGTTCACGGATAAGTGCTCCAAGTGCCACACCATTGCGCGTCCCATCAACACCACCATGACCCGCGCCGAGTGGGAGCGCTATGTGAAGCGCATGATGCACAAGCCGAATTCCGGCATCGGCGACAGCCAGGGAAAAACAATCTTTGAATTCCTCGCATACGACCAGGAAAACCGCAAAGACAAGAATCCCTCCGCGTTCTTCAAGTCGCTCAGCGACGAGGAGATTGAGAAGCTCAAGGCGCAGCAGCACTAGAACTCCGCCTCCGATTCCCGGCGAGCAACTGGCCCGCTCGCCGGGTCTCTTTCCGCAGCCAGATGAACACGCAAGCGAGTTTCGGACTAGAGTTGTAGCAAAACAACCAGATTGGGGAACGGGTGCGCTATTCCATCACGGTTCCGGACCGAGAATACTTCGACAAGAATATTCCTTGCCGTGCTGCGTGTCCGATTCATACCGAGTGCGGCCGCTATGTGCAGGCGATCGGAATATCGAAGGACGAAGAGGCCTATCTGCTTGCCCGTGCGCCGAATCCATTTGCGTATGTGCTGGGGAGGATCTGCGCGCATCCCTGCGAAGACAACTGCCGGCGCGGAAAAATCGACGAGCCCATTGCAATCTGCGCGCTGAAGCGCTACGCAACCGATCGCCACAATCTCGGCACAGGCCACGATCCTGCCAGAAAGAAGCTCCCTCCGGCCCCCAGGCGCGGAAAGAAAATTGCGATTATCGGCGCAGGCGTATGCGGGCTTACCTGCGCTCACGATCTCGCCCTGCTGGGTTACACCGTCGAAGTTTTCGAGTCTGCGCCGGTGCCTGGCGGAATGCTCTATCTCGGTATCCCGCAGTTTCGACTTCCGCGTGAAATCATCAAGATGGAAGTCGACAACATCCTCGCCATGGGAGTCACTCTGCACACGCGCGTGACGCTTGGGCGCGACATCTCATTCGCGGAACTTCGGTCGAAATTCGATTCGGTTCTGCTGGCCACCGGCCTCAACAAAGGCCGCGAACTGAACATCCCCGGCGCGCATCTAGCCGGCGTTTATAACGGCATCGATTTCCTCATCAACGTCAATCTCGGATTCGAGATCGAACTGGGCAAGCGTGTTGTGGTTGTAGGCGGCGGAAATGTGGCCATTGACGTTGCTCGTGCCGCTGTGCGCCTGGTGCATGAAGCCGTGGATTTTGCCGACCGAGACGAGGACGCGAAGGGTCTGCAGCCGGCCTTTGACGCAGCCCGCATGGCATTGAGATCCGGAGCCGAAGAGGTGGAGTTGGTCAGCCTTGAATCCCGCGCTCAAATGCCAGCGTGGAAAGGTGAAGTGGACGAGGCCGAGCACGAAGGCATTGTGGTAGACAACGGCTGGGGGCCGAAGGAAATCGTCGGCGAGAACGGAGTCGTTACCGGCCTCAAGGTTCGCCGCTGCCTCACCGTCTTCGACGAAAACGGACGCTTCAATCCTGCGTTCAGCGATGAAGAGAAGATCATTCCCTGCGACAGCGTGATCCTGGCAATCGGCCAGCAGGCAGACCTTTCGTTCCTCAGTGGCGACGATGGAGTCGACGTCACGCCGCGCGGAATCCTCAAGATCGATGAGAACCTGATGACCACGGCGCCCGGCGTGTTTGCAGGCGGCGACGTGGCCTTTGGACCGCGCATCCTTGTCGAGGCCGTGGCCAATGGTCACCGCGCCGCGCGCTCCATTCATGTCTTTCTCAGCGGCAAGACAGCCAAGACCGTGCTCAGCCGCTTCCGCATCCTGCCCAACTGGGAAATGCCGCGCGATTTTCTCACCACTCCGCGACAGAAAATGCCTGTCCTTGCGGCAAACCGCCGCATTGGGATCGCCGAAGTCGAATTGGGCTTTGATGAGGCGCAAGGCCGCGCTGAAGGCCGGCGATGCCTCAACTGCCAGGTAAACACCATATTCGACGGATCGAAGTGCATTCTCTGCGCCGGGTGCGTTGACATTTGTCCCGAGAACTGCCTGCGTCTGGTGGACCTGGTGCAGGTGAGCGGCGACGCGCGCTACGACGCGCTGATTCAAAGCCGCTACGGCGTATCTGCGGCTCAACTGCAGGCGGGTCAGGCTGGGGCAATCATCAAGAACGAGGAGAAGTGCATTCGCTGCGGCCTTTGCGCTCAGCGGTGCCCAACCCAGGCCATCACCATGGAAGCTTTGGAACAGCAGGAAAGGGAAGTCTTTGAATAGGGGAGCCCAGGCATGAATCGTAGAGCATTTCTCAGTTGGGGAACACTCGGTGTGGCCGCACTCTGTTCAGCGGTTGGAGTCAGTCTGGCAGCCGTAGTTCGCTTCCTGATGCCGAGCGTTTTTTACGAGCCGCCTCAAACATTCAAGATCGGCCAGCCGGCTGACTTTCCCTTCGGGCCGCCCACATTTCTGGTGGATGAAAAAATCTTCGTGTTCCGCGATCGCGATAAAGGCTTCGCCGCGGCCAGCGCGGTTTGCACACACCTAGGCTGCACAGTTGCACATTTTCAAAGCGACCAGCGTTTTCACTGCCCATGCCATGGCAGCGTGTTTGCTGCCGACGGCTCGGTAATCCATGGCCCCGCGCCGCGTGCCTTGGAGTGGTTTGAGGTGACGCAAGCCCGCGATGGAATGCTGCGCGTAGACAAAGACAAGGTTGTGCCGTCTTCGTATCGGTTGATGGTGTAACGATGAATCTGATCCGCGAAATCTGGCAATCGATTGTACGGCGCGATCCACTGTCCACCGACAAGGGAAAGTCCGAGCTGGTCTTTCTCAATGTCTGGCTGCACATCCATCCGGCCAAAGTGAAGAAGGAAAACCTCAAGTTCAAACACACCTATTACCTGGGTTTCATTACCTTCTTCCTCTTTCTGATCCTGCTGACTACTGGCATAGCTCTGATGGCCTATTACAGACCCTATCCATCAGCCGCATATCAGGACATGAAGGACTTGCAGTTCGTAGTTTTCATGGGACCGTTCCTTCGCAACATGCATCGCTGGGCGGCTCACGGAATGGTGATCTGCGTTTTCCTGCACATGTGCCGCGTCTTCTATACCGGCTCGTACAAGAAGCCACGCCAATTCAACTGGGTGGTGGGCGTGGTTCTGTTCCTGCTTACCCTGAGCCTCTCGTTCACCGGCTATCTGTTGCCGTGGGATCAGCTGGCCTTCTGGGCCATCACCGTCGGAACCAACATCGGCAGCTACGCACCTATCGTGGGCGGCCAAGTCCGCGAACTTTTGCTAGGCGGTCACTCTGTGGGAGAAGCAGCTCTGCTGCGCTTTTACGTGCTTCACGTCGCCGTGCTGCCGGCGCTCATCATTCTGCTCACCATCGTTCACTTCTGGCGGGTCCGCAAGGACGGAGGACTCTCCCGTCCGGTCTGGAAACTTACAGAGCAGAAGGCTGAAGCGCTGGTCACCATCGGCGCGCCCGCGGACGTCGCTCCGTTGAAGACGCAGGCAGCAGCGCTATCAAAGACATACGGGCTCATGGAGGTCGTCACCGGCAAGCCGATCTTCGAGACCATCTCTCCGGAAGAGGAAGAAGACACCGTCTTCTCTTATCCGTATGCCTTCGTTCGCGAGGCCGTCGTCTTGATGGCGACGGTCACAACCATCATGACCACCGCGCTGTACTTTAATGCCCCGCTTGAAGAGCTCGCCAATCCTGCAAAGACGCCAAATCCCGCCAAGGCGCCATGGTATTTTCTCGGGCTCCAGGAACTGGTTAGCCACTCTGCGTTCCTGGGCGGCGTGGTGGTTCCGGCCCTGATGGTGGTCGCGCTGATTGCGATTCCCTATATCGACAGAAACCCCAGCCGCCGGCCTTCCCAGCGCAAGTGGGCGTTGTGGATATTCACCTTCTTCGTTGTTGCTAACCTGGCCCTGATTGTGATCGGTACGTTTTTCCGCGGACCAGGATGGGCATTCGTTCCACCGTGGGTGCATGTTGTAACGGGGTCTGAGTGATGGAACGTAGACTTCAGCAGCTCTTCTTTGCGCTTAGCATTCTCGCGCTGGCACTGATCCTCGCGGCCGCGTGGCAGGCCAACACGCCTTCGTGGAAGGTCTATCAACGCAACTTCCTGCAGCTTGAGGCGCAGGAAGAGCCCAACGCCATTACCAAGGCTGCCGTTCTAGCCACGCCGCCTGAGGTTGACCAGGTGATGCTCACCGGATTGCAGCGTGTCGACCGCTGCACGACGTGCCACCTTGGCGTGGAAGATCCGACCTTGAAGAACGCGCCGGAGCCGTACCGTTATCATGCCGGCCTCGGACCGCACATACCTTCCAGGTTTGGCTGCACGATTTGTCACGGCGGCCAGGGACTGGCCACCGAAAAAGACAACGCGCATGGCAATGTGCAGTTCTGGCAAACGCCGCTCCTGCCCAAGGAATACGTCCGCGCCTCATGCGGACGGTGTCACAAGGAAGGCAACGTCCCCGACGTGCCGGAGTTGACCGAGGGACGTCACCTCTTTGAAACACAAGGCTGCCGCGGCTGTCACAAGCTCAACGGCGTTGGCGGCAGTATCGGCCCCGATCTTACGGAAGAGGGTGCAAACCGTCGCTCTCCCGAATGGCTTGAGCGCCATTTCTTGGCGCCGAATGCCGTCTCATCGGGTTCGGCCATGCCCAACTTCCACTTCACCAGGGATCAGGCGCGCGATCTCACCTATTACATGCTCGCGCTGACCAACGAACAGATGGGAACCTATTACTCGAGTGTGCGGCTGATTCCGAGTCCTGAATTTGGGCGCCAACTCTTTGTCGAGAAGAACTGCATTACCTGTCATTCGTTCGGCGGGGTCGGCTCAAAGACCGGACCTGACCTGCTTGGCGTGACCAAACGGCACTCGATCGAATGGCTCGACGAACAGCTGGTGAATCCAGAGTTAGTCTATCCGGGAAGCTCCATGCCCGAATACGACCTCGAGACCAATGCCCGCAAGGCGCTGGTTGCATTCATGACATCCGCCACGCCTGAGGAAATGCAATCAATCCTGTCGAAGAGAACGCGGGCTCTTTCTCCGCAAGAGGTCTCTATCGAGGTCGGCAGGCAGGACTTCGCGCGGTTCGGATGCGTCGGCTGTCACGGCACAGAACTACAGGGCGGCGTCGCTAATCCAAATGCACAGGGCGGAGAGGTGCCGAGTCTGCTGCATGTCTCAGACGACTACACAAAAGACGAAATCATCGCGATCATCCGCAATGGACGCGTGCCGCCGAAAGACAACGTGTCTGGCCCCACTCCTCCGCTTTATATGCCCTCATGGAAGACCGTGTTGAGCGATGAGGATATCAATCGGATTGGGGACTACTTGTGGTCGAAGCAACAGAAGAAAGAGAGCTGGTAACTGGCAGGCTCTGATTGCTCCGGCGGAGCCAATGTAACGATGCCGAACAGACGATGCCCCGACTCAGTTAAGCCCTGAATCCGTGCGGATCGGGTCAATTCGAAGCTCACGCTTCTCATGGCCGAGGCGTGGTACCGTAGGATCGACCTCACCATAGAGGGCTTGCTGAATGCAGCGAGCGCCGCCGCTCACCATCGACGGAATCAATCTTCCTCCTCATCGCTTCTTTACAACTTCCGAGAATCTTCTTCCCCGCAGATCTGTTTGGTGCTAGGTCCCGTGCCCAACTGGCTCCTCGCCATTACCGTGAAAAGCAGCGCCACAAGCGACCGCCTTACCCATCATCTCTAACACTGAAAACTCGACTCCGCGAAAAATAGCCCTGATCCACGAGGAATAAAACATGCCGCACGCAGTTTGTACATTAGGAGGGTCGAAGAAATGGATCAGGGTAAAAGAACACGGAAACCGGTAGAGATTGGAAAACGCAGCAGCCCCATAGAGAAGTCGATATCTAGTTCGGATCAAAGCCCGGTCGAGAGCGACGGGATCGATCGGCGAAATTTTCTTAGCTGCATGGCCTGGGCGGGGACGGGCTTGCTGTGGACAATGACCGGGGGAGTGCCGGCTTCCAAGCTCTTCGCTGCCTCCGGCGGCGCTGCACGCCAAGACGCGCACCGGAAGAATAGCGAAGGCTTTAGCTTTGTCCAGATCAGCGACAGCCATATTGGCTTCAACAAGGCGGCGAACCAGGATGTGACCGGGACGTTGAAGCTGGCCCTCGACAAGATCAATCGGCTGCCGGTCACTCCGGATCTTCTGCTTCACACGGGCGACATTACTCACTCGTCCAAGCTGGCGGAGTTCGACACCGCCCAACAAATCATCAGGGGTGCCAAAGCTGGCGAAACCTTCTTCGTTCCGGGAGAACACGATACGGCAACTGACGATGCAGCCGCGTATCTTGAACGATTTGGCAAAGGCACGGCTGGCCGCGGATGGTACAGCTTTTCGCATAAAGGCGTGCATTTCATTGGACTCAATAATGTCTTGCAGATAGACGCCATGGGCCGGCTGGGCCCGGAACAGTTGAGCTGGGTAAAGGCGAACCTGGCTTCGCTTTCGTCGTCGACGCCGATTGTGATCTTCGCGCATATTCCGCTCTGGATGGTGTATCCGGAGTGGGGTTGGGGTACACAGGACGGAGCAGAGGCGCTCTCATACCTCAAGCGTTTCGGATCGGTAACGGTCTTGAACGGGCACATCCACCAGATCGTCCAGAAGGTTGAGGGGAATGTCTCATTCCATACCGCATCGTCCACCGGGTTTCCTCAGCCGGCGCCCGGAAAGGCACCCAGTGCTGGTCCCATGATTGTTCCCGCAGGAAAACTCAAGAGTGTCCTCGGCATCACCGAAGTCAAATACATCGGCCGACGCAGTCACCTGGCCGTCGTCGACGCTTCATTGGAGGAAAAGGTGTGAAAGGCACTACGATCACGGCTTTGGGCGGCGCAATTGCGATCGTCGCTTCGATTGCTAAGTGTTCCGACTGCCACTCAAACCGCACCCACACTCCTCTTTATGGACGGTTTGCGCCGATCTCATGGCTCATGGAGCGAGACGTCCTTCAGGGCCGGAAAGCATTGAATCTCTCTCGCTGGGATGGATACACAGCCGACCAGCAGCAAATCCTGGTCGCGAAGATCCTTAAGAAGACAAAGTCTCGCGAGATGCCGCTCGTGCAATATCGAATCATTCACCGGAGCGCGACAATAACGGATGCAGATACCGCTGCCTTCACAAAATGGGCGCGTGGATTTCAAACTCCGGTCGGAGCTTCTATGCCGAATCCTGTTGCAGAGGGCGACCCGGTCAGGGGCAATGACCTATTCAAGAGGAGGTGCTCCGGATGCCACGCACTGACCCAAAATCGTGAAGGACCAAGCCTCCATGGAGTCTATGGAAGACGCTCAGGAGTTGCAGCCGGTTTTTCATACTCTGCAGCTCTCAGCGCCGCTCATATTGTGTGGGATGACTCCACGCTTGAAAAATGGCTGACCGAGCCCGATGCGCTTGTTCCAGGCAGCAACATGGATTTCCATGTGGCAAATCCGCAAGAGCGAACGGACCTGATCAGCTTCTTTAGAAAGGAGGCACGGCCTTAATGCGTCGAGCACCGGCCAGGCTCAGTCTGACGCTAACTGGCGCTGCGATTCGCTGCCGCATGGCCCTTTCCCGGCTCTTTGGCTCCATTTGTTCCGACCCTGAGCCACGTTAATCCACAATGCTTACGTTTCTTAAGAGAATGTGTCACCTTAGACGTGATGGTCCAATCGCGTGTTCTCGTAACCGGATCTTGCGGGTTAATCGGTTCGGAGGTCTGCCTGCATTTTCATCATGCCGGATACTCGGTCATTGGTGTCGACAACAATCAACGCGCTGTGTTCTTCGGGCCGGAAGGTGACAATTCCCGGTCGCTCCAGGGATTACGTAAGGATGTCTCCGGATACGAGCATCACGCGATTGATATCCGGGATCGGGAAGGCATTCTCCGCCTATTCGAGACCAAGAGACCGACGGTGATCGTGCATACCGCGGCGCAGCCGTCCCACGATCTTTCCGCCCAGATCGCCTTCGACGATTTTGAAACGAACGCAGTTGGTACGATCAACCTGCTTGAAGCAGCCCGTCGTTGGACCCCCGAGTCGCCCTTCATTCACATGTCCTCGAATAAGGTTTATGGCGATCGGCCAAACACGTTGGCTCTCGTTGAGAAGGAGACCCGCTGGGATTACGCCGATCCGGAATACCGTCTTGGCATTCCAGAGACTTTTCCTATCGATCAGTCGCTGCACTCCTTGTTCGGTGCTTCGAAGTTGGCTTCCGACGTCATGGCCCAGGAGTATGGCCGCTATTTCGGCATGCCCACCTGCGCCTTGCGTGGCGGCTGCCTGACCGCCCCCGTCACAATGGCGTGGAACTCCATGGATTTCTTAGCTATCTGATTCGTTGCAACCTGACCCGCAAGGAATATAAGGTTTTTGGCTACAAGGGTAAACAGGTCCGCGACAACATTCACTCTGGAGACGTAGCCAGGTTCATGTTGGCTTTCGCGCAGAATCCGCGTTGTGGCGAAGTCTACAATCTCGGTGGCGGTTTTGAGAATTCATGCTCGATTCTCGAAGCCTTTGCTCTCGCCGCAGAAGTTTCCGGCCACGAACAGGTGTGGACCTATGTCGAGAGCAATCGCATCGGAGATCACATCTGTTACTACAGCGATCTGACCAAGATGAAAGCTCATTATCCATCCTGGGGCATCACCAGGACACTCAAAGAAACCGTGGCTGAAATCGCCGCCGCATGGTGGTCGCGTCTGAGGGAGACTCAATAGAATAAAGTTAGGGCGCGGATTATTCCCCAAGCTCCTTCACCCCTCGCGCGTAATCGAATGACCATTGCTGCTCTGATCAAAAGACTTTACGAAAAAAGTCCCGGCCTTCCGTTTCACGGCACGGTGCGCGCGATCTATCGGCGGCTGCGTGGAAGCCCCGCGAGGCTTTATTACAAATTCAAGCCCATCAATTCGACAAAGCCGCTAAGATGCAATCCCGACGCCCAGACAGAACTTCATACCTTGACCTGCCATCAGCATGTCTTCATGTACATAACCGCAGCCAAGTCTCTTTTGCGGTTTGTCTCGGACATCGCAGTCGTCGTGCACGATGACGGCACACTCACTGGCAGAGACATCGCCACGATAGAGCACCACATCCAAGGTATCAAGGTGATTAGGCGGCGCGACGCCGATGCATTGCTTGAGAACTGCCTCGCTCCCTTCCCGAAGACCGCAAAGTACCGCGCCGAAATCGTAAATTCGTTGGAGTTGACCGATCACGCCATATTGGCCGGCAAGCAGAAACTCATCATCACCAACTCCGATATCCTTTTCTTGCGGCGTCCCGACCAGGTAATTCAATGGATCGCCGGCGAAGACGGCGACGTTCTCTGTGTCTATGAAAAGGAGCCGGCGCAGCAAGCGGAGTTTCTTGCCCGAATGAACTCGTCATTCCCGCCCCATCTGACCTTGGCGCTCGTCTGCCTCTATAGAGACATGGTTGAGCCGGCCGATATCGAAGAACTGCTGAGCCAATTCAAACATACGGACGCATCGTGGTTCATCGGACAGAATTCCTTACCTGTCCTTATCGGGAATAAGATGGACAAGAGCAAAATAAGATTCTTGGATCAACAGCTCTACGAAGCGTCGGGCGTCTTTAGAGAGGGTGCGGTTTTTCGGCATTACTGGACGTCGATTGCAAGTCTTAGGCCACAATATTTCGCCGATGCAGCCAAGGTCATCGCTGAGCTCAAATCAGCGGACCATTGACGACGCCTGCTTGCTGTTTCACCGCTGAGAGAAGATATGAATCGCGTAGCAATGCATACTTGTTGTACCGGCGGCCAATTTCACGAGTATCAAGGAATGAGAATGGTTAGTTCGGTTGAGACCGACACAAAAAGATTATATGAAGACAGAAGCCGGGCATACTGACGCGAAGGCGTCCATGATCCATGACGATTCGCTCGACAGAGAGCGGCTCATCTCGATCGTCATTCCATTCCTGAATGCGGAACGATTCATAAGTGAGGCTATTGCCAGTGTAATTTCCCAAACCCATGAAGGCTGGGAGCTTTTGCTTGTCGACGACGGATCGACGGATCGCAGCCCGGCCATCGCTCACCGGTACGTTAAGGAATTCCCTTCCAAGGTACGGTATCTTCAGCATCCCGGGAACCAGCACAGAGGCATCAGCGCATCTCGCAATCTTGGAATCGCCCACGCCAAGGGGGCCTATCTCACCTTTCTCGATTCTGACGATGTCTGGACCCAAAACAAGCTTGAACGGCAGTTAGCACTCCTGCTTGCGAAACCTGAGACCGCCATGATCTGCGGTTCTTCGTTGTATTGGTACAGTTGGACTGGAGTCGCAAAGGACTTCACAAGAGATCGCATTGTTCAGGTCAATCCGAGTGAAGAACCTGACCGGCCTTTCGATCTTTCCATGCGTTCGATACGTGAGCCTTGGGCTACGCCGTCATCTGGGTGCATCTTCGTCAGGCGAGAAGCCGTTGAGGCGGCGGGGAATTTTGTAGATGATTTTGACGGCCTTTTCGAGGATCAGGCGTTTTATTTCAAATTGGGGCTCAAGTCGCATGTGCTGGCGTCGAATGAATGCTGGTACAAATACCGGCAACATCCGGATTCCGTTTGCGCGGTTGCTGAACGAAAAGGAACCCAGACGATCGCCAAGCTGAAATTCCTTCGATGGGCGTTGCAGATTCTTGCCTCTTCCAACACGGTTCGTCCAGATCTACAGGATGCTCTGGAGCAGGAACTTTCCAGGGAACTCTCTCACAGAGGTCCTGCAGCGATGCTAAGTTCTGCCATGAAAAGAACGAAGGAGTTGAAACAACTTCAGCCCTCCGGCTACCGCAGCATGATGAAGAGGGTACCCGGTCTGTTCAGCACCTGGCACCTCGGACGTGCGGTCCAGGACGCATGGCTAGATAGTTCACGGCGTGCCGCACCCGTGATCGAAAGAGATTTCGGCAAAATCGACCCGTGGAAATATACATCCAACGAACTCGAGATATTTCGACATCGGCGCGAAGCCGAGATGCTCGATAATATCCGCGGGAATAGGCGTTTTGCATGTGTGTTGGAGGCAGGCTGCGCTGAAGGTGTGTTCACAGAGATTCTTGCCGAACGCTGCGATTCACTCCTCGCAACTGATTTCTCCCCACTCGCACTGGCGCGGGCCCGGCAGCGGCGACAATGGACCGGGCATGTCAGCTTCGCGCAACTCGACCTGCGCGTCGATCCCTTACCGAACGTCTTCGACCTGATTGTGGCAATCCACGTCGTGGAATACATCAAGAACCCAATTGCCCTCAGAAGAGTTCGCGAAAAGCTTGTTCAAGGCGTGAGGCCAGGTGGTTATCTCTTAATAGGGTCCTGTACCGGCGATAACGAATTTAGGGAAGGGCTTTGGTGGAGCCGGTATATGCTTCGTGGGGGTCAACGGATCAATGCGTTCTTTGCAGCGCATCCCCAATTGAGTGTCGTGGATTCTGCAATTCACCCTTTGCCAGGGAGCGTCTCTCGCGACATCCTCCTCCGGAAAATCCGATGAACGCGGAACACTCGCAACCGCTCGCGGCCGATCCGTCTATCGTCGCCCCCAGACTGTCGGTTGTTCTCGCGATGCTTGATTGCCGGCAGAGAATACCTCGCGCAATGGCTTCGATCCTCGCGCAGGACCTGCCCGCCGAAGAATATGAAGTGATTGCAGTCGTTGACGCCTCCGCCGAGACGGCTGAATATCTTCGAAGCCTGAGGCCCGCTTGCGCACTTCGCATCATTGAGCATTCGAACCGGGGGCTTGCCGCCGCTCTCAACCAGGGCGTCGCGGCTGCATGCGGAAGCATTGTCCTCTTCACAGACGACGATATTGTCCTTCATCCATCCAACTTTCGCGCGCACCTCGATGCGCATCAAACCGAAGACTCGCTGGTAGTGTACGGGCCTGCGTTTGTCTCGGAGGAAAGCACAGACACGCTGGCAACCGAATTTGCCAGGCGGGAATTAGTCGAAGAGATCAAGCGCTGCCAATCGGGATGGACTTGGCAAGACGATGCCAAAGTAGGTCCCAACTACTCCGTTCCCCGTGCGAGGTTGTTCGCCGCCGATGGGTACGACGAGCAATTTCTGTCTCTCTGCCGCAAGGAGCTGGGCGTGCGTCTCGCGAAAATGGGGCTAAGGTTCCTCTACGAGCCCAAAGCCATCAGCCACCAGGTTCATGAGAAGACGGCCAGGCAGCTCATGAGCATCGCCCGTGGTCGCGGCAAGGAGGAAGTTCTCGTCCTCCACAAGCACCCCGACCTCAGGCCGTATTCCACTCTGGCCGCGTTTGCGGACGCTCCTCCATGGAAGTGGCTCGCCTATCAGGCTGCCGCTCGGTCTCCTGTTTCACCCGATTTTGTCCTCCGGCCAGCCTTTGCGCTGGCAGGTAGTCTTCGTGCCTGGTTTCCAATGAGACAACTGGGATTGCGCCTCCTTCGCGCGCGCATCGCCAACAGCTTTCTGCGAGGTGCAGTTAAATCGCTCGGCTGGCCACGCCTGCAAGCCGAGGTCGGCAAGCGTTTGCCCGTACTGATGTATCACCATGTCGGTCCGCCTCAACCCAACCCTGAACCTGTCTTGTTCGTTTCCGCCGCGCGATTTGAATCCCAGATGCGTTTCCTGGCGCAGCGCGGATACGTGGGAATTCGAGCCACCGACTGGTTATCATGGCTCCAACATGGAACACCTCTGCCTGAAAAGCCCATGCTGCTGACCTTCGATGATGCGATCGAAGATTTGAATGACCACGTGTTCCCGGTGTTAGAGCGCTATGGTTTTAGCGCCGTGGTTTTTGTCGTGACAAACTGCATCGGCCAGGGCAACCACTGGAATTCTCCACAAGGTTTCATGTGGCGCCCGTGTTTGACCGCCGAACAGATTCGACACTGGTCGAAAAATGGGATCGAATTCGGCGCCCACAGCAGGAACCATCCCAATCTCATCGCGATCGGAGAACCTGAACTGCAAGACGAGGTCGCAGGCAGTCGGTCCGATCTGGAGAAACTACTTGGGTTCCCTGTCGTCTCATTCGCCTATCCATACGGGGCTTGTGACGATGCCGCCGCGAAATGCGTACAGCAGCACTTCGATTTAGGCTTCACCATTGAAACTGGCCTGAACACATTGCGTACTGGCCGCTGCCGCTTGCATCGCAACATTGTGTTCGATTGGGACACAAAACTCGAACTTGAATTTTTGGTTCGTATGGGGTGGAATCCCATTCGAAAACTGCGCGGAGCTGTCCGCTTGCGCTCGCGTTTGTCCGCGGCCTTGCGGCGCTTCAGTACCCTCAAAGACTAAATGCCTACTGCGATTCTGCATCTATTGAGTTCCGCTCAGCTCGAAGAGACCGGGCCGGCACGGATCGTCGCTGCGCTGGCTGCTGGCCTCGATCCTGAGAAATATCAAGTGCACGCCTGGTTTCTCGGCCCGCGCGGGCCGCTCATCGAGGATCTTAAGAATGCCGGAGCTATAACACGCTCGATAAACTGGTCGAGTGGCGTGTTCGATCCGGTCGGTGCTTTTCGTTTCTGGCGCTGCCTTCGCAAATGCAACTTCGCGATCGTCCATCATCACTTCGGAGGGCGCGCCGTTCGCCGGATCATTCGCCTTTCTTCGAATGCCCGCGTCATAGTCCACCTTCATGCGCGAATTCCGCTACACGATTCCAACCGTAGGGTCCCAATTGCCGTTCGCGGCGCCGATACCGTCATTGCAGTCTCGCGTGCGGTCGCTCTCCAGGCTCCCAACGCCCATCCACTTGTCGTGTATGCCGGGGTAGAATCGAAAAATGCGCTTCCAGCCGAACAGAAAGCACACAAGGAGACGATCGTCATCGGCGCGGCCGGCCGCCTTGTTGACATCAAGGGATTCCTATTCTTGATCCGGGCATTCGCGCTTCTACATTCGGAATTCCCTGTCCTGCAACTCGAGTTCGCCGGGACTGGTCCAGACCAGGAAAGCCTCGAAAGGGAAGTGGCGCGCCTTGGTCTAACGGGCTGCGTTCGCTTCCTGGGTTGGCAGCGGAATCTCGGTCCAGTATTTCGAAGCTGGGATATCTTCGCCATGCCTTCGTTGACCGAGGGCCTGCCCATGGCCGCCCTTGAAGCAATGGCGGAAGGGCTGCCGATAATTGCTTCAAACGTCGGCGGCCTGCCCGAACTCGTTGAGACTGGCCTCACTGGCTACCTTGTCCCACCTTCGAATGTTGAGGCGCTCGCCGAAAGCCTGCGGCATCTCATTCTTGACCCGAAGAGACGGCAGGCAATGGGCGCTGCCGGACAGAACCGTGCTCGCAAGCATTTTTCCGTCGATCGCATGATTGCGCAGTTCGCATCCATCTACGATTCCCTGACCCCATCCGGAAACGAGCCCGAAGATCGTGCGCTGCACAAGGTAACCGGCTTACATTAGGATTCAATCGGCCGATGAGCCGTTGAATGTCCGAGCAGCGTGCCTTTGAAGATGCCCTCTCATTCATGGACCCCTTGCGGGTCGTCATCAGTACAAGGAAAGAAAGACCCCTCACCATGAGCCAGATCGGATTTGTAGTGATTACGCATACGGCGCCTTGCCAGGTTGTTCGACTGGTTCAGGCGTTGAACATGCTCTATATGAATCCGCCAATTGTCCTTCATCACGATTTTGATCAATGTCCTGCAGAGTTCACCCTGCCTTCCAATGTCAGAGTCGTGCGGCCGCACATTCCAACGCGGTGGTGCGGCTATTCGGTAGTTCGCGCCACGTTGGCGAGTCTGGCTCTGCTCTACGCCAATTCGGACAAGCCGGATTGGTTCGCGGTACTGTCCGGGGCGTGCTACCCAACAAAGCCGGCCGTGGAAGTGATTCGCGATCTGCGGCAAGGCGGCTTCGATGCCTACGTCGATCATCAACCGATCGACCCCTCTGCTCTTCAAACTCCCTTTCAACGTGAGTGCTTCCGCCGCTACTTTAGTTGGGGAATTGGCCCGCGGAGTCTCAGCCGCCGCCTCGCATTTCCATTGCTCGCAGCGCACTATTCGCCTTATTCGGCTCACCACTGCCAATGCTACGCAGGGTCGGAGTGGCTCACCGGCAACCGCAAAGTCGCTGAGTATATTCTCGGCAGCCAGGAAAAGTTCTCATGGCTTGGCAAACACCTGCGAAATCGTCATTGCCCCGATGAGACCTATTTTCAAACGGTACTTTGTAATGCGTCTCAGTTCCAGCTATCCAGCAATAATTTCAGGTTCATCGACTGGTCACTGGAAGGTCCGCACCCCAAACTCCTCGAACTGGAGGACCTGCCAACCATCCTCGCTTCTCCCGCACACTTCGCCCGCAAGTTCGCGCCCGATAGCCCACTCCTCAGCCGATTGGATGAACATCTGGGCCTGAAATCCCAATAGCCTGAAATCCCAAAAGATTGTCCGTTGAATCGAGAACTGAAAAGCTGAGTCCGAAAATCGGCGAGTGATCCAAGTCAGCCAAGAGGTCCGGTCTACAAACCCTGGGGTCTTCCCTTCACGTTCTTGGGCTCGAAACTCCAGTCCGTGTGCAAGTAAATATTTCCGTTGCAATCCGTCGGAAGGCCCCCTCCCACGCTGCCGTTCAGGTCCACCTGAATAGCCATTTCTCGAACACAATAATCTGTAAACGGATCGCCCAGCCAAAATGAAAACAGATAGCGGTCAGGACGAAAATTTCCGGCGGGAATGGCGATCTCGAAACGTCCCGCGCTGGCCGGCTCCGGTTGAGGATAAATCGGGTCCGCATTGTTGTTCGTGCCGAATACCGGGGCGCCAAGCGAGTTGTGCATGACGAATCCAAACACCGGCGGCTTCAAGGGAAATGGAGATTCGAATTCCACTGAAAGCAAAAGTCTCTGATCCTTAAGAACGAGGCCGGCTTTAGTGATCGTCGGCCGCGTTGGATCGGCCGCCTCCCGATGAACGCTTTCCAGATTGCCGCCAATATATTCGGCAATGACGGCCCCCGGGCTGGAATCGGCAATCAATTTGCCGTCTGCGAACGCTATAGCTCGCTTGCACAACCGTTGAATGGATGACATCGAATGGCTCACGAACAGAATCGTCCGGCCCGTTGCAGCAACGTCCCGCATCTTCCCAATGCACTTTTCCTGAAAGCGGTAGTCCCCAACTGCCAGCACCTCGTCCACAAGCAGGACTTCGGTCTCGAGATGCGCGGCGACTGCGAATGCAAGTCGCAGATACATCCCAGTTGAATAGCGCTTCACAGGTGTGTCGATGAACTCTTCAACCTCCGAGAAGGCAACAATCTCATCGAACTGCCGCGCAATCTCAGCGCGCTTCATCCCAAGAATGGATCCATTCAGATAGATGTTCTCTCGCCCCGTAAGCTCAGGGTGGAACCCCGTTCCTACCTCGAGCAGCGAGCCCGTCCGTCCGTGAATTTCGGCGCGGCCCGCCGTGGGTTCCGTGATGCGCGAAAGCATCTTGAGAAGCGTGCTCTTGCCCGCGCCATTGCGGCCGATCACTCCCACAATGTCGCCGCGCTTCACTTCAAACGATACGTCTCTGAGTGCCCAGATATTTCTGTCCCCGCCATCCTCCCCGGCACCACTTCGGCCCAGGAACGCACGAGCGGCCCGCAATGGCGCTGACGCGGCATCCGCAATCGAGTCTCTGAGAGATCGGTAGACAAAATGCCCATCGCCCTGCTGCAGGCTGCCGAGGCGATACTGCTTGCCGAGGTTTTCTACACGGATCGCCACGTCACTCATCGCTCAATGTTCTCCAACGAGTTCCGGCGGTGGCGTTCCGTGCGCCATTTCACACCACATCTGCAAAGATCTTTTCCATCCGCCGAAAGTAAAAAGCTCCCCCAACCAGGATCATCACCGCCGCAAACGATGACATAGCGATCACCGGCCCAGGAGCAGTCTCGGTCCCAAGCAGCGCCCACCTGAATCCCTCCACAACACCCGCCATCGGGTTCAATCCGTATACTGCCCGCCATGGTTCATTCAGCAGGCTCGACGGATACGCAATCGGCGTTGCAAACATCCAGAATTGAGTCAGGAAGGGAATCGTGTAGCGCACGTCTCGGTACTCCACGTTCAGTGCAGACAGCCACAGTCCGACACCAAGAGCGGTCACAAATGCCAGAAGGAAGAACAGGGGAAGATATACGCACCTTATCGATGGTGCCTGCCGGTAGAACGCCATCATCCCTATGAGCAACACAAATGAGATTGCGAAATCGACAGCACCCGACAACACTGCGGACAGCGGTATGGTCAGGCGCGGAAAATAGACCTTGGAAATCAGGTTTGAGCTCGAAACCAGGCTGTTCGAGGACTGGGCAAGTCCGTTGGCAAAAAAAGTCCACGGTACCAACCCGGCCAGGCAGAAGAGTGGATACGGAATGCGGTCCGAAGGAACCTTTGCCAGCCTTCCAAAAAACAGGCTGAAAATCAACATGGTAAACAGCGGCTGGATGATGGCCCATGCCGCGCCAAGCGCAGTCTGCTTATAGCGGACCTTGACCTCGCGCCACGTCAGAAAGTAGAGCAGCTCCCGATATTCCCAAAGCTCTCCAAGCCTCAGCGACACCCACCCCTGGGAAGGCTCGATCACCGTAATCGGAATCGAATCATATGCCAAACCGGCAAGTGCGGCGTATGTCGATTCGGGCTTGCTTTCTGGAGAGATCATTGCAATGGCGCTATGCTATCAGGTCCCATCAATTGAGTCGGGGCGCGATAATTCCAATTGATCCAGAAGTGCCTGGAATTGCGGATCGGCGCGAAGATCGTCGAAGCTCGGATCGCGATTCAGGTAGATGATCCAATGAGACCGAAACCGGAAAGCGCGATCCGGAAAAGCGTGGGCCCACGGTCCTACTTCTGAAAGCCCGGTAGCTCCACTCGCTTTGCGATGTGATCCTGGATCCAGTGTGGGTCCCACCATTCCTTCGGATCGATCTGCACGCCGTCGAGCTGCATCGCAAAGTGGATATGGTCTCCGCCGGCCATTCCTGTCATGCCGCTCTGGCCCATCACCTGGCCGCGCTTCACCATATCGCCTTCATGCACAGCGATGTGGCTCAGATGGCCATAGATCGTCTGCAATCCGTAACCATGATCGACCACGATGCAGTTGCCGTAGATGCCCAGCGGTGCCGCGTACACAATGCGCCCGTCGTTCGATGCTTCCACGCCCACGTGCTGCGTAACCGCGAGATCGTATCCAAGATGAACCTGCTGGTCGATCTTCTTGCCCTGGTAGATGTAGTTGCGAAGATCGGCAAAGGTTGCTTCCGCCTGCGAATGGGCCTGCCGGGCGAATGGCTGCGAAAATAGAAACTTGTCCGCCGTTTTCAATCGCAGATCGGAAAGCGTCTTGTTATTCGAGCGCCGCATCTCATTGTTGATCTTCACGAATCGCGCCACCATGTCGCCTGCGCCGTTCGGATCGAGTTCGCCGACAACCTTCTGCATGAACGCGTCGCTGACCTGCAGGTCATGAACGGTGTACTTCGGCTGCTCCTTCTTGGGAAACTCCACCGTGATCGGACTGGTCACGTCGTTCCCCGCGCCATTTGACGCGAAGACCTTCGGAATCGTGCCCTGCGGCATGTTCCACGCAAAGGCAAACAGCGAAAACTGCCCAGGCTTGCCCCCCGGCATCGGCCACGCGCGAAACGTCTGATCTCCGACGCGCACACCAGCCTCTGTCCAACTCCCGGAAACACTAAACGTCGCCAGGTCCGCCATGCCCAGATAAAGATAGTGCTGCTCTGAATCCACGCTGACACTTGGCGGCTGTGTCACGACCGTCACCTCGCTGTCGAGGTGCGACGCCTTTCTCAGCAAATCGTTCGACGTAGCTTCGACGACCAATAGCGCCTTGCCATCCTTCAACTGAGGCGTCGTCTTGACTCCGGCCGTAAAATGCCACGTGCTGTCTGCCGCGCTCGAGGGCTGGCCCATCTCCCACACCGGATACCGGGCCCCGCCCTGCTCCACATAAGCGAAGAGTTTTCGGACCCCGCGCTTATCGCGCACATGAACCGAAATGGGCGTAGCCTGCCCGAGAGACACGACAGGAGATGGCAATTCAATCGCGGGCGTCGCGGAGCGCGACAACACAAACGCAATTGGCAACACCACAACGAGGGCAATCACAATAAGAATGACTTTCCGCACAACCCATTTTAAAACGCCCGACGCACTCCCGTTCGTCCAACCCACTGTACTTGCCCCGCCAACCGGAATAGTCTCTCCTGTTACGCGCAGGACGGCAAAATGGACCGACGCAATTTTCTCTCCGGTGGCGCCTTCGCCGCCGGCTCTATGGCCATGCAGCAGAACATGCTCTCCGAGGTCCTCGCTTCCGCAGAAATCGCCCAACCCGTTGGCCTGGACCCCATGCGCCACCGCTTTGGAGTCAACTACACTCCCTCCCACAACTGGTGGTTCTGCTGGAACGATTGGGATCCCGATCCCATCCGGCGCGACCTTGACGCCATCGCCGCCCTCGGGGCCGATCACCTTCGCGTACTCCTTGTCTGGCCCTTCTTCCAGCCCAATCCGAAGTGGGTGAGCCCGCGCCACATCGAACGCCTCGACCAACTCCTCACACTCATGGGCGAGCGTCACCTCGACGCCCTTGTGACCGTCTTCACCGGCCAGTTGAGCGGTTGGTACTTTCTGCCGCCGTTCAATCGACTCTCTGATGGATTCTTCGCCGACAAAGTGATGTGGGATGCGCAGGAGCTTTTCGTCCGCGAATTGGCTCATGTCATGAAGCCCCACTCGAACCTGATCGGCTTCGACATGGGCAACGAAATCAATACCTGCTGGAGCGCCGACACCCAAACCGGCGACGCATGGATGAGCCGCATGTTCTCGCTGATGAATTCTGTCCTTCCCGGTCAGATGAACATCAACGGCGTCGATCACCTGCCCTGGTTCGGCAACACCACCTTTTCTCAAAAGGCGCTGGTGTCGATGCAGCGCATGCCCGTCATGCACTGTTACCCCTTCTGGACCGGAGCCGTGAAGTACGGTGGCGCGTTTGACCCACCCAGCGTAAAGCTTCTCGCCGGAATGGCCGCGCTTATCCGCTCCTATGCCGGCACCCAACAGAAACCGGTCTGGGCCGGCGAGTTCAACACCTGCATCGAAGAGCTTTCTGAAATTCAACAAGCCAAATGGCTCGAAAGCGCGGTGCTCGCGGCAATCGACGAAGGCGTAAGCTGGTTCAGTTATTGGGATAGCCACGACGTCGACCGGCGCTTCGCATTCAACCCGCTCGAGTACAGCCTCGGCCTCTTGACCAACGACGGTCGCGTCAAGAAGCAAGGCCGCGTATTCAAGCAACTCGCCGACGCCCACCGTGGCAAGCCCGTTGTCTTCTCAAAACGGGCCCTGCCGCCGCCTCCGAGCCAGCAAACTCCAGACGCGACTTGGCGCTGGCTGCTCGATTGGATGGACTGGCATCCAAAAGGCGCTTAGGACAGGCGCTTAAACACCACATCTATCTTGGGCGCCTCATTCATCGCGGTTTTATCGCGGTGGGTGGGGTAATCTTCCTCGCGCGGCGAATCCAGGTCCAATGCGATTCGATTTCGTTGTATTGAACTTTGATCCCCATGGCGCATATTCACCATTCCGCGCACCTACTTTCCACTCGTCAGCCCGCGAATAATCTCAGCTTCACGTTCACGATACGGCTTTCCATCGGCGTGAAAAACGTCGTGGAACCACACCGGCGGCTGATCCTTTACATACGGGTGCTGCCACGAATCCCATGGAAGATACGTCTGGCTTTTCCCCGCAACCAGGCCCCAGTTGATGGCGCCGACATGGTGCTTACGTGCGATGGGTAGAACCGTGTCAAACGTGCTGCCCGCGCCCCGCGCCATGTACTCTGTGCATATCAGTGGGCGATGAAATTGCTCTAGCATTTTGACGTGCGCCTCAAAATCCTCAGGCCAACCGTAGTTGTGAAAGCTGATCACGTCAGACTGTTCAATCTGTAAGCGCGCAAGCGGCGGCATCTTTTCCAGCAAGCTCCAATCGCCATGCCACAACCCGCTCGTGAGCGGCTGTGTCGGATGCACAGACCGCGCCCAGATAAAAACCTGCGGCAGCAAGCTTAGGATGATCTCGTTCTTATTCTTGGGATCACCCTTCGCGTAGGAGGAGTCGTTGCCGTTGTCTGGCTCATTCCAAAGATCCCAGGCCAGAATGCGCTGGTCGTTCGCAAATGTTCCCATCACGCCTTTGACGTAGCGCTCGAGCCGCGGACCCGATGCGGGGTCTTCCAGCACTTCCGTGCCCGGCGCTTGTACCCAGCGCGAGTTGTGCACGCCCGGCACCGGAGGAGCTTGCGGGCCAAGTTTCGGGTGCGGGTCCCAGCAAGAGTCGAACAGCACAAACATCGGCCGGATGTGGTGCCGCGCTGCGATCGCGAGAAATGCATCGATGCGCTTTTCAAACGCCTTCGGATCCTGCTCCCAAACCAGGTTATGCAAAAAGACCCGCATGGTGTTCATGCCGATTCCTTCCGCCCATCCCAGCTCGCGGTCGATCGTCGTCGGATCAAACGTCTCCGCCTGCCACATCTCCAGCTCGTTGCTCGCCGTCGAAGGTAAAAAGTTCGCGCCCACCGGCCATGCCTGCCTTGCGTACCAATCGTTGGCCTTGGCCTCAGTCCACCGTTGTTGCGCATGCAAAGCGGGCAACGCGATCAGCACAACCGCAACCGCCAACAGCCTCCGCATCGACCCGAAAATCCCACGTGCAACAGGACCACAACACCGCGAATCAGAGTTCTTCATTTATCCCTCGAAGTTGTGAACGAGTATTCTACTTCGCCTTTTCGAGTTCCGCTGCCTTCGAACGTTCCGCGGCAGCTTCGTCCGCGCGACCCTGCCGCTCATACGCGATGGCGAGTTGATGGTGCGCTTCCGCAAAGCTGGGATCGGCAGCTACCGACTCCTGGTACCGTGCTATGGCGTCGGCTATTTGCCCTCGAAGCATGAGCTGGTTCCCCGCGTTCAGCGCGAAATTAGCCCGCTGGCGGCTCACAGCGCTGCGGGCCAGTACCGCACCCTCCTTGCGATAGCCCGCGGCTTTGGCGCGCAGTTCCTTCACCTGGCCTTTGAGCAGATCGGCCTTCTGCTGGTCTCCTGCAGCTTCAGCCGCATCGGCCTGTGCGCTTAACGCGCCGGCTTGCTCCGCCAGCACGCCGGCCAGCGTAACCTGCGGGCCTGGCTGGCCCGGAAGCAGCGGAATTGCTTTCTTGAGTGCCTCAACCGCCTCAGGCAGCCGCGAATCCTGCTTGAGTGTGCTGCCAAGAATCGCCCACGCGTCCCCGTTCTCAGGCCGCAACGCCACTGCCTTCCTAAGCTCAACAACCGCATCGTCGAGCCTGCCCAACTGCATGAGCAGAATCCCGAGCGTGTACGGCGGATCCTGCAGCGCCGGATCCAGTTCGCCTGCGCGGCTCAGTTCCGCAATCGCATCTTCCGGCCGGTCTTTGAACTTGTACGCCAACCCAAGATCGTAGTGAAGCTGCGGATCGTTTGGCTCCATCGTCAGCGCCTTTTGAAAATCTAAAATCGCCTCGTCGAAAGCCGAGAGCTGAATGTGAGCGACGCCAAGATCCTTATAGATGACCGGATCGTTTGCGCGCTCGGCCAGAGAACGCTTGAAATATTCCAACGCCTCTTTGCCCTTGCCCGTCAGAGTCAACGCCAGTCCCAGGTTCGTCAGTGCGCTCGCATCATGAGGATCGCGTTCGATCGCCTTCTGAAACCACGGAACCGCTTCCTGTTGCCTCCCCAAGCGCTGCAGCGCCATGGCAAGTTCAAGTTCCGTGCCCGGCAGCGCAGGATCAACCTTGAGCGCATGCGTAAATTGATCCACCGCCTCTTCGTCTTTGCCCGCGGTAGCGAGACTGCGGCCGTACTCCAGCAGCGCCTCTGCATTCGGCGGATCCAGCGTCGCGGCAGCCGCCAGCGTGTCGATTGAATCTTGAATATCCTTTTCCTCTCGAAACAGCACGCCAAGATGAATGCGCGCGCGAGCATACGTGCCATCAAGCCCGATCGCATGCTGAAAGCGTTCCTGCGCCTCGCGCCATTCCCCCTGCTGCGCATAGAGCGAGCCAATCGCGTCGTCAATCGAAGCACGCTCCCCCGTCAACGCTTCTTCAGCCGCAAACTCATCGAGCGCTTGCGTTATCTTGCCGATTGCCGCCAGCGCGCGTCCGTACGCATCGTAAAACGTCGCATCCACCGCTGCATGTCCTGGCTGATGCGAAATATTCAGCGCCTTCTCAAAGTGCGGAATTGCTTTTGCCGCCGCACCTGTCTGTCCATAAGCCAGGGCAAGATTCGTCTCAATGCCCATGTCATCGGGCTTGATCTTCGCCGCGGCTTCAAACTGCACCAGGCCTTCGTTCGCTTTGCCCGATTCCACCAACACCGTGCCCAGGGCCTCGCGGCCCTCAGCGATCTTGGGTTCGAGCCGCACTACTTCTGCAAACTTTGCCCGCGCCAGTTCCAGCTTGCCGGCTTGGCGAGCCTCCACACCCGCCCGGAAAGCCGCATCCGCCTGCTTGATCGCATTCGACTTGGCCTGCCCGTTCGCCTGCCCACTCGCATGCTTGTTCGCTTGAGCCTGCAACTGCAGCATCGCCGACAGCAGCGCGAACACAACACAAGCCTCCCGCAGAGAGCGTGCACATCGCATCGCTTATTTCCCCGCCGGCTTGGGATCGGTCTTATGCTGCAACTCCACAACCATCTTGAATTCGCGATTTGCCTCGGCCAGTTGCCCCGTAGCTTTGTAAGCCTGTGCCAGCAGATTGTGAGTGATGTAGTTCGATGGATCCATCTTCACCGCGCGATCCAAATAATGCAGCGCCTGAATCGGCTGCTTGAGCTTCAGAAAAGTCTCGCCCAGCAGGATGTAAGGCCCCGTCGAATTCGGCTCCAGCAGCACCGCTCGGTTCAGCGCCTTCTGCGCTTCGACGTAGTTTCCAGCGCGCAGATATGCGTCGCCCAACCGGTCGTACAAATCGGGATTGAGAGGATTGAGCTTCCGCTCCGCTTCAAACTCCTGTGTTGCCACGGCAACGTCGCCTCTCGACAGCGCTACCTCGCCCAGCAGCTCGTGGGCCAGCGGCAGCGAGGGATTGATAGCGAGCGCTTTGGCCGCTTCCACTCCGGCTTCGTCGCGAAGTTCGCGGCGCAAAAAGAGCCGCCCCGCCAGCAGATAAGCCTCGGCAGAGTCCTCGGCAAACCCGTACTGCGCAGCGAACGCGTGGCGCGCATCGTCGTAACGCTGCACATCGGCATAGCTCAGTGCGAGCACATAGTTCGGATCGACATTTGCGCGCTCTACACCGACACGCGCTTTTTCAAGCAGTGGAATCGCCTCTTGTATTCGACCGAGCCGAAACAGGCTCACGCCGTGCATCTCAATCGACTCCCGATCGTTCGGGTCCTGCGCAGCCGCCTTCGTAAATGCGTCGATGGCCTCAGGAAACTGTTCCCGTTGATAAAAAATCATGGCACGCAGACGCTCAATCCCGGTCGGCTCGGGTGTCTGCAAAGCAAGCTGATTCAGTTGCGCCATCGCCTTTTCAAGGCGCCCCTTCGCGGCAAGTTCCTGCGCCGTTTCAAACGTGATTGCTGCAGATGCATCGGCTCCATTGGTCGATTCGCTCGGCAGGGCCTGCGCCTGGCTGGCTGCAATCGGAAAAAGTAAAAACAGTGCGGTAGCGAGAACACGAAACATAGAATCCTGACTCTTGCAGTTTAACTCTGCGGTACCCGTGCTTAGTAGTATCCCCGGCACGGCCGAAGCCTTTGTGACCGGTCATCCTCAAAATGGATGCGGTCGAGGAAACGGGCAAACCGCAGATCCGTCGACCAGCTCAGCACAGGCTCTAGACCTTTGGGGCCCAGCCGGGTTCGTATTCGCGGTCCCACATGGCCGATGCTTTGAGGTCATTTTTGATTTTGCCGTCCTGAGAGTCGAGGTTGAGCTCGCGATTCACTTCCCATGCGATGTTTGAGAGTTGGAGCATGGTGACGGATACGTTGCCGACGGCGACGGGCGAGTTGAGCTTTTCTCCCTTGCGAATTGCGGCGATGAAGTTGGCGAAGTGGGCGTCGGTCATAGAGTCGGCGCCGATGAGGTCGGCGGTGGAGGTCTGCGCGCCGACTTTGAATTCATTGATCTGCTTGCCCTTAAGGTCGTAGACTTCGTAGCCGTCGCGATCGACCATCACGGTGCCTTCCGTGCCTTCGATGAGCGATCCGCGGCCGCGGTTGAAGTAGCGCATGCCGTTGCAGCAGGTGTTTTCCCACGCGATCATTTTGTCGTTGTATTCAAAGCTGGTGGTGAGTGTGTCGTAGAACTGCCAATCGTCTTTGAAGTGGTAGCGGCCACCGGAGGCGGTGACTCGATTTGGATAGTCGACGCCGAGGGCCCAGCGGCAGACATCGACTTCGTGGGTGCCGTTGTTGAGCGTTTCGCCGGTGCCCCAGATGCGGAACCAGTGCCAGTTGTAGGGCTGCACATTGTCTTTATAAGCGCGGCGCGGCGCCGGGCCTTGCCACAAATCCCAATCGAGGGTGGGAGGAACGGGGGCATCTTTGCCGACGCCGATGGACTTGCGGGTGTTGTTGTACCAAGCCTTGGCGAAGTAGGCGCGGCCGATCAGGCCGGAGTGAATCTTGCTGACGATGTCGATGGTGTGCGGAGACGAGCGTTGCTGCGTGCCCATCTGCACGAGCTTTCCGTACTTCTGCTGCGCGCGGACGAGCAGCGCGCCTTCGCCGGGATTGTGGCTGCAGGGTTTTTCGACATAGACGTGCTTGCCGGCTTCGAGGCCGAGGATGGCCATGGGGGCGTGCCAGTGGTCGGGCGTGGCGATGGTGATGGCGTCGACATCCTTGAGTTCGAGGATCTTGCGGAAGTCTTTGGCGGTGGCGGGCGCGTAGCCCAGCTCCTTCTGCACTTCGGCGGCGAACTTGGCCAGGATCTTGCTCTCAACATCGCAGACGTGCGCGATGCGGGCTGCGTCTTGATTGGCTTTGAGCGAGGAGAGATGCGCGTAGGCGCGGCCGTTGAGGCCGATCACAGCGAAGTTGAGGCGTTCGTTGGAGCCGATGATCTGGCCGTAGCTCTTTGCCGTTGAGGTGATCGCGAGCCCGGCTGCCCCCGCTGCTACTGTGTCGAGGAACTCCCTGCGAGTAACCATCTGTTCTCCTTGTTCGAGCACACCGGACCATGCTAAACCCCGGACCATCCTAAACCGTGAGGTTCCGAAGTGGCTGGCCCAGTGCCCGTAGAATCGAGAGATGTCGCTGCATATCGGGATCGTGGGATGTTCGGCCGAGGGGGCGGCGCTCTGCTACCGGACCATTTGCGCCAAGGGCGCGCAGTTGCTTGGGGCCCATGCGCATCCCGAGATCACGATGCACACGCATTCGCTGGCGGCTTATGTGGAGTGCCTGGATCGCAGCGATTGGGAGGGCGTTGCCGAGCTGATGCTCGACTCGTCGGGGAAGCTGGCTAGGGCCGGCGCGGACTTTCTGATCTGTCCCGACAACACAATCCACGAGGCCATGGCGCTGGTGGAGCCGCGGTCACCGCTCCCGTGGCTGCATATTGCGGAGGTGGTGGCGGCGAAGGCTCAGGAGCATGGATTCCGGCGGGTCGGGCTGTTGGGGACGCGCTGGCTGGTTGCGAGCGAGGTCTACCCGGAAAAACTGGCGGCGCTGGGAATTGATTACCTGCGGCCGACGGACAGCGAGCGCGAAGAGATTAACCGCATCATTTTCGATGAGCTGGTGTACGGGATCTTTCGGCCGGAGTCGGTCACGTATTTTCAACTTGTCATTCGCCGGATGAAAGACGAGGCCTGCGACGGGGTGGTGCTGGGGTGCACGGAGATTCCGTTGATCATCGGCAACAAGAATTCTCCACTGCCGACGCTGGACTCGACGCGCCTGCTGGCCTGGGCGGCGCTGCGCAGGGCGGTGGCGTGAATATTTTCGGTGTGCGATAAACCTATTTGTCAGAATGAGCCTCTTAGTCTCTCAGCGAAGCTCTGCTTTCTTTCTCGCCCCACGGAATATCCAGGTGTCCGGGCGTGCAGTTTTCGCTGGAAACCCGGTGCACCATGAGAATGACAACCCCGAACGGCTTGTTCGCTGCTCGATTTGGAATTCTGCTAACTGCCTTAGCAACCAGCCTTTCCGCTCCCGCCCACACTCAACAAACCGATAACTCTGAGGCCACCGCCGTCGTTTCGGGGCCGAACACCAGCACCGTGGGTGACTTCTACGTCGCTACGAATGGGAATGACAGCTGGCCTGGGACCTTGGCGCAGCCATTTCGCACCGTCGATCGCGCGCGAATTGCCGTTCAGGCTCTCAAAGCGCATGTGAGCGGCCGCACGATCACTGTTCTCATCCGAGGCGGTGTCTACTATCTACCTTCCACCTGGACATTCAGCGCGACGGACTCGGGCACCGCGACGACGCCCATTGTTTATGCGAACTATCCCGGCGAGGTCCCGGTGCTCAGCGGAGGACGGCGGTTGACCGGCTGGCGGCTGGGACCGAACAATTCGTGGGAGATGACGCTGCCGAGCGGTGTCTATTTTACGCAGCTTTGGGTAAACGGCTCCCGACGCTACCGGCCGCGCACGACTCCGTGGGGATACCTCTACATCACGGGCGAGTACAGCACGACGGGGAGCACGACGACGGTCAACGAGCTTTCGTATTCGACCAAGACGGTGGGGGGAGTGCCTGCGTCGATGGCGAACCTTGGGGATGTGGAACTGATTAACTTTGAGGCATGGGATGTTCCGCACATGCGCATCGCTTCAGTGAATACGACAACGCAGCGGATTGTGACGACCTCTTCGCTGCCCAAGCTGAGCTTCTTTACCGGATTCATTCCCGGTCATCGCTTCTTGCTCGAAAACGTAAAGGAGGCGCTGAAGGTTGCGGGCCAGTTCTACGTGGACCGGCCGACTGGGATGGTGACATATTTGCCGAAAAGCGGGGAGTCGATGACCAGCACCACGATTGTGGCGCCACGTTTGCAGAAGATTTTGTACGCGAACAATTTGAGTCATGTCACGTTTCAAGGGCTGGCCTTTGAGCACAGCGATTGGCAGGTAGCGGCTGGCGGATACTCGGGAAGCCAGGCTGACAACCGCACAGGAGCCGGCATCACTGTCGCCAACTCCACGGGGGTTGTTTTCGAGAGCGATACCGTGGCGCACACGGGCGCATACGGGATTGAGTTCCAGGGCACGGGAATTATTGGCGGCGCGTCCCCTTATCTCGGGCAGTTTCGTGACGGGTTGATCTACGATACCGGGGCGGGCGGTATCCGCGTTGGCGGTATCGGCAACAACCAGATCACGGGGGGCGGACGCGTGTTCCCGGTGGGCTATGCGGTGGTGGGGGGGGACGCTCACAACGTGCTGGTGGAGCACAACGAAATTTCAGATTTCTACAACACCGGGGTTGGCGTCGGCTTCAATTGGGGATATGCGTGCAATTTCGCGCATGACGACGTGGTGCAGTTCAACAACATACACGACCTGGGCAAGGGCATCACTGAGGATATGGGCGGGGTGTACTTCCTGAGCGGCATCAATACGGGCAACAAGGCCCTCAACAACAAGGTGTACAACATCGAGCAAACCCCAGGTACCTACGGAGCGTGGGGCCTCTACACCGATGCGGGTGCAACCGGCGTGCTGTTTGAAAACAACCTCGTCTACCGGACCACCGATGCGAGCCTCCACGTGAACTCGTGGAGCAGCGCGCCACCCACGCCGCAGCCACCCGTCAGCTTCATCAACAACATTCTTGCCTACGGCGAGATGGGCGCAATCGACCGGCACAACGACACAACCTTCTTATCCATGGTGTATGAACGGAACATTTTCTATTACGACAAGGCTGCGATCCAATACGGGTACTGGTATTGCGAGGGGAAGACGGTGTGCACCAGCTATTTCAATTTCAATGACAATTTGTATTTCAACAAGAACATCGTTGGAGGAGAGCCGGCGAATCCATTCTTCAAGACGCCGAAATGGAACGCGAATGGCGGGCAGCAGCCGACGCCTATCACGTGGCTGACATTCAAACAGTGGCAAGCCGAGGGAGAAGATACGCAATCGATCTTTGCCGACCCGGTTTTCGTGAATCCCACGCCGGGAACTGACAACTTCACGCTCCAGGCGAATTCGCCGGCATTCAGTGTGGGGTTTGTGGGCTTCGATCCAGGCCAGGCGGGTCGCTTGCCTTCGGCGACATTGACGGCTCCGTACAACGCCCCGGCATTTCCGCTTTTGACAACGGCGATCACCAGCTTTTGACGTTGGCGGCAGGAGCACACAATCGACGACGAATCACCTGGATTTGCTTGACCGAAAGGGTTATCCCTTTTGCCAAGGGACCTCGCGGCAACCATTTCTTTTGCCGCGGCATCCTTTTTTCCCGCGCCGCCATCCTATTGTTCGTTACCGCACACATTGGTGGTGGTAATTTCCACACCACCTGGGCGGTGGAGACTGACAACTGGGCCGAGGAGGAGCTTCCCTCCACGCACGCGATGCCAAAGCCGATGGGCATCCTCTCCAGTAGTTACAGGAGTTGCGTTATGAGCAGCCTGGTTAAAGAACTCGACAAGTGGCATGAGGTAGAAGGGGCCCTGCGCAAGAGCCAGGCTCTTGCGGTTGCGGGGCAGTACGCCGCGGCCGTCATGCATGAAATTAACAGCCCACTCGAAGCAGTCACCAACCTGAACTACCTGCTTCAGATCAATGTCACAAACCCCGATCGAGTGCGCCAGTACAGCGGGCTCATCGATGAGCAGCTTTTGGTCTTGGCGAAGCTTTCGCGACAGACGCTCAGCTTCTACCATTCCTCTGACGCACGAGAGTCGATGGCAATTGCCCAGCTGGTCGAGGCGGCCGGCAGAATCCATCAGCACAAGATCGCAGCCAAAAGGATCCGGGTCATCAAAGATCTTTCCAAGGACGTGATGGTGGAGGTGCATCCGAGCGCCATGTTGCAGGTGCTCTCGAACCTGATTGCGAACGCGGTAGAGGCGCTGCCAGAAAACGGCACGCTCAGCGTGAGAGCGAGACGCCACAAGTCGGACGTGCATATCACGATTGCCGACGACGGCCCGGGAATCCCCGCGGAAGTTTCCAGCAGAATCTTCGATCCGTTTTTTACCACCAAACGGGAAGGAGGGACGGGGCTGGGACTGGCGATCACCAAGGCCATTGTGGAGACGCACCGGGGAACGATCCAAAGCCACAGCAGCACACGTTCCGGCAAAAGCGGAACCGCATTTCGAATCACGCTTCCGTCAAAGACGCAGGCCCAGGCAGACTGAGCGAACAAATCGGACGACGAGGAAGGCGCCACCCAACTTCAAAGAAGTTGGGTGGCTTTTTTGCGCTTGGACCGGTGCATATGAGGCAACGAGGAGAATTACAGTGCGAGACGGAGTTTGACTGCCTTCGCGATTAATTCCTCAATGTGTTCGATATAGAACATAACAATCGAATCCTTGCGCGTACAGTAGGGTCGTGGATCGTTCGCGGTCCACCACGTCAGACCCCGCAATTCACCTCGCCAATGATGGCGGCTATTCCTTGCGAACTGATGCAAAGGATGGCGCCAAATGTCTCGTCCACCCTCAAATGCACTACTCGATGGATTGCCGGCCGAACTGCGGGAATCGCTGATCGCCCGCATGCACGCCGTTTCGCTTCCCGTGGGAACAGAAATCCTGAAACCTGGGGAAGTGCCGGAATACGCTCACTTCATGACGTCGGGAATTACTTCGGTGGTTACATTCATGACAGACGGGGGTGGAGCGGAGGTGGGGCTGGTAGGCAGGGAGGGAGTGGTCGAGGGCATCAATCTGCTCGGCTCTGCAAAAAATCCCACAACTGCTTTCGTGCAGGTCGCCGGCAGCGCGCTTAAAATCCGGTTCGACGAATTGATGAAGGAAGCCTTCGCGTCGGAGGTATTGCTTCGCAGTATTCTCGCGTTCGTTCAGAGCCACTCATTCACGCTGAGTCAGCTTGCCGCCTGCAGTGGGTTGCACGAGGTCGAAGAGCGTCTGGCCCGTTGGCTGCTGATGGTCGGGGACAGGCTGGAGAGCGAACGGTTCGATCTGACCCAGGAGTTTCTCGCCCAGATGCTCGGAACCCGCCGCACCAGTGTGACGCTGGCGGCGGGGAGTCTACAGCGCAGCGGATTGATTGAATACAAGCGGGGGCACATTCACATTCTGGATCGGGAGAAGCTGCAAAGCGCCGCATGTGAGTGCTACCCGATCATGCGCGCGTTGGTGCCCGGGGTTAACGGCTTCGGCAAAAGCTGAAATGTTCCACGTGGAACAATTCTGGACCTGCCGGCGCGGGCGGGGATGAGAATCCGACAGCCGGAAAGCTATTTTCGGTTGCGGGTCAGATCTCTGCCGCTTGGGATTGCATCCGAGTTTGGGGTGATCTGGTCGGTGAGGCGCCGTTTCGGCCCATCGGTGCGCCGGTCCTTGGCTCTGCGGCGATCGGGAATGACGGACATGTCGGGAAGCACAACCATGGGCACGTGGGCCGGCAGCGAAGGTCTTTTCGCGGCGGCGGTTTCGACGGCGGAGGTTGGTTCGCCGCTGGTCAGCAGCTTGTTCAGCACCGGGATGTTGACGCGCTGCGTCTCAATGAAATCCACACCGGCGACGGTCAGAGTGAAATCGGAATTGTCGGCGCGGGTGATGTATCCCTTTTTGGAGAGATACCAGGTCGTGAAGTCGAGATAGTCACGGGGGAAGCCCATGCGATTTTCAATCTCAGTGAGCGATACCTCGGGGCACCGCGGAGTAGTGCGACGCTTGAAATAGAGCACGGCCAGGACGGCCAGGCGGCGGTTCAATTCGCCCTCGAGGGTATCGAGGAAATCGATGTCGGTGGAGAGCGGTTTGGGGCGCGGAATTTCGCGATCCGAGTCGGCGTCGTATTCGGCGCGGCGGTCGTGGTCAGAGAGCACGTCGTAGGCGGTCTTCAGCTGTTCGAAGGTCTCGGCATCGCCGGACTCGAGGTTGTCGGGGTGAAAGCGAGCCGCCAGAAACCGGTAAACGCGGTGGATCGTGTCCGGATCAGCATTGGGGCTGATTTGGAGGAACTCATAGTAATTAAGGGTCTTCGCTTCAACTGCAGTGCTCATCGTACGCTCCGTCCCAGGGGTAGACTGGGTCGAATTGTAGCCATTCCTGATGCTGGTTCCTATACGACGAAGGTGTGTGTGGCCGCCCAAAGTAACAAAGTGGGGAACCCAACGGGGGATATGCCCTTTTGGGAACGTCTGCGTGCCGGGCGAGCCAGCCGCTATACTCGCCCATAACGGCGTAGTCGCGAGGCACAGCGGCGCGTTGCTGGGAGAACCAACCATTGCAATTTAGCCGACGCGGATTTTTGAAGTCGCTGTCGAGGACCGCACTTGTTTTGTCGCTCGAAGATGTGCTCAAGCTGGCCCGGCCGGCGCTGGGACAAGCTGCCCCGCCGCAGAAGCCGGGGGGCAGCGCACGGCAGGCCTATGAGGCTCCTGCGCGGCCAGCGCCCAAGGGGGCCTTTTCGCCCGTGACGGGAACTCCGTTGGGCGTGCAGTTTGTAGATGTTGCGAAGCAGGCAGGGCTCGATGTGGAGACCATCTTCGGCGGCGAGCATCGCAACAAATACCTGCTCGAAACGACGGGCTGCGGAGCGGCCTTTTTTGACTACGATCAGGACGACTGGGTCGATATCTTTCTGGTAAACGGATGGCGGCTTGAAGGGTTCCCTAAAAGCAAAGAACCGGTTTGCCGGCTCTTCAAGAACAATCGCGATGGGACCTTCACGGATGTAACGGTGAAGGCTGGGCTTGCGCGTTCCGGCTGGGGCCAGGCCTGCTGCGTGGGCGACTACAACAACGATGGCTGGAACGACCTCTTTGTCAGCTACTACGGGCAGAATGCATTGTTTCGCAACAACGGCGACGGGACCTTTAAGGATGTAACCAAGGAGGTGGGGCTGCTGCAGAACCGGCTGCGCTGGAACTCGGGCTGCACGTTTCTGGATTACGACAAGGACGGCCGGCTGGATCTGTTTGTTGGAAACTACATCGACTTCGATGTGAAGACCGCGCCGCTGCCGGAAGACGCGAACTGTACCTATAAGGGGATCGTCGTGGCCTGCGGGCCACCGGGGTTGGAGGGCGGAAAGAACCTGCTTTACCACAACAAGGGCGACGGCACGTTTGAAGATGTAAGCGAGCGGGCGGGGATGTGGGGCACGCTGGGGACGTATGCGCTGAGTTGCGGCGCGGCCGATCTCGACAACACGGGCTGGCCTAACATTTATGTAGCGAACGATTCGACGTCGGCGACCTATTACCAAAATCAAAAGGACGGCACGTTTAAGGATCAGGCAATCGAAGCGGGCGTCGCGTATTCGCCGGATGGAAAACCGCAGGCGGGAATGGGTGTTTCGATCGGCGATTACAACCGCGACGGGCTGCTGGATATTGTGAAGACGAACTTCGCGGGCGACACCGACTCCTTGTATATGAACCTCGGCGATGGGTCGTTTGATGACCGCACCTACCAGGCGGGGCTGGGCATCAATACGCGGCTGCTGGGGTGGGGCGTCAGCTTTATTGACATCGATAACGATGGCTGGCTCGACATTCTGGTGGCCAACGGGCACGTGTATCCAGAAGTGGATGGAACGCAAGTGGACGCGGCCTACGCGGAACGCAAGTATCTCTACCGCAACCTGCGCAACGGACAGTTTGAAGACGTGAGCCTGATTGGCGGCAAGGGCATCACAACGGACGCGAAGGCGCGTGGCTTTGCCATTGGCGACTACGACAACGACGGCGATATGGACGCGGTGGTGAATTGCGTGAATGCTGTTCCGCAACTGCTGCGTTGCGATTCGACGTTGAATCGAAACTGGATCAAGATTCGCGTGGTGGGAACGAAGAGCAATCGCACGGGTATAGGGGCTCGGATCAAGGTGGTGGCGCAGACGGGGACGCAATTGCCCAACGCGAAGCCGGGGACGCCATTGATCCAGGTTGAGGAAGTGCGGTCATGCAACGGGTATTACTCGGCGAGCGATCTGCGGATTCACTTCGGGCTTGGCGATGCGAACAAGGTGGATGTGGTGGAGATTCGCTGGCCCTCGGGCGCGGTCGATACGCTGAAGAATCTCGACGTGAATCGGCTGGTGGTGGTCGAAGAGGGCGGGAAAATTCTGATCCGGATAATTTTGGACAGACCGATCGGATCCGAAGGAACATATCACTTATTGAATGTGCCGTTTGAGAGAAAAATGGTCGAAAGCTCGACGTGACGACAACGGTGCAGGCAGCGCGGACGTTCCGGCGCTTTAGTTCGAAACCCCTTAATATAGTAGTAACCGAGGATTATGCAGATTACCCCAAACAACGTCGCCGACAAGCGAACTGCGTCCCACCCTGAAGTGCGCATGGGACGCGCGGACAGCGAGACCGCCTTGAACTGGACGACTACCGGATTTATGTTGCTCTTTCATGCCGGTACGATTGCCGCTCTTTTCTTTTTCAGTTGGACGAACCTGGTTGTAGCGCTTGTTCTTTACATCTTTGCGATCAACATGGGCATCGGTATGGGCTACCATCGCCTGCTGACGCACCGGGGATATCGCGTTCCGAAGTGGGTCGAGTATTTTCTCGCCGTGTGCGGCACGCTCTCGCTGGAGGGAGGACCGATCGCGTGGGTCGGCACGCATCGTGTGCATCATCAACACAGCGATCACTCCGGCGACCCACACACTCCGCAAGAGGGCACATGGTGGTCGCACGTGGGATGGATCATCTCAGGCCGGGCGCTGCACTCTGAGACGGTCGGGCTCGCGCGCTATGTGCCGGACCTGACAAAGAACCGCTTCCATGTATGGATCAGCAGGTATCACTGGATTCCGCTGGTTTCGGTGGGCGTTGCACTGTTTGTGCTCGGGATCCTGTTCGGCGGAATCAAGACGGGAATCGGCTTGTTCCTATGGGGCATCTTTTTGCGCACAACACTCGGGCTGCACGCGACGTGGCTGGTGAATTCGGCGACGCACATGCACGGCAACCGGCGGTTTGAGACGCGAGATGACTCGCGCAATAGCTGGTGGGTGGCGCTGCTGACGGGTGGAGAAGGCTGGCATAACAACCACCACGCGAATCCGGTTTCTTCGCGGCATGGCCTCGCCTGGTACGAGTTCGACCCGAACTACTACGGCATCTGGCTGCTGAAGAAGCTTGGCATCGCCAAAAACGTTCAGATCGCGAAGTTCATCAAGCGAAGCGAACGAAAGCCAGGCCAAATCACTGAGATGACATCCTCGTGATTTGACACGCTGTCCGCGAAGGAATCTTGCCGGTTTCAATCAATTAGGAGAGTCAACTACATTGCGGCGACGAAGTCGGGGAGCGCCATCGCTGCGTTGTCCTGTATGAGTTGCGTCATGCGCGCTGTCATGCCGGTGTACATCGATGCCGCGCGGAATGAGTTCATGCGAACATTGTCGCTGGCGCGGTTGAGCCCGAACTGGACAAGAGCGGTGATGGCGCAGATGCGAATCTGAGCCGCATCGCTGCGCAAGGACTCAATCAGGATGGGATCGATGGTATCGCAGTGCCTCGAGGCATACTCGGCCATCTGCTGAAGGATGCCGGCGTTCTTGAACATCGCCCACAAGCCGCGCGCACCTTGGATACGTTCCCATGTTTCTTCGGGGCTGGCGGTGAGGCCTTCCTTCCAGAGGAAGTGCTCGCTTAATCCGCGTCCGCTCCAGTTGGGTTGCAGCTTGGCGAGAAGCGATTCCCAAGTCTGCCCGTTCCGCCGGCCCATTTTGACGCGCAGATAGCCAAAGTAGATGGCGATCAGTGCGACTACGAGGATAGGGACAACGGAAAAAGTCATTTCAAGTTCCCCGGCGGGGTCAGCCTGCGAGCTAACCGGCCCTTTGTTCTTTCTCAGAGTATGGCCGCAAACCCATTGGGGCAATGATACTTATAGGTCAGAAAAAGATGCGTCCAGGGTAGGGATTGCGCGATGGTTGTAGTTGGATTGTTTTTGTATCACTTGCAGTGGCAATGGTTGCCAGGCGAGGAAGGCCGATGCGCTGGATGAGGGGAGCGGTAGCACCGCCCGGCGTTGATGAAGTCGTACGCGGCTGATCTGGGTGCGGTCTGAGAAGAACAGTTGCGGCGAGGAGCGCGGGTATCTGGAGCGCGGGTATCTGGAGCGCGGGTATCCAGGAGGTCAACAGGCGGAGGTCAACAGGAAGGGCTGTCACCGCAGTCAACAGGACCGCCCGAAGCGGTGTGCGCGCGAAAAGAATGTCATACCCAAGGGTGCTAAGTCTGAAGGGGTAAGGCGCCGGAGAGCAAAAAGCCGGGGGGCTCGGCAGCGGATTTCCGGGCTGTTCAAGACGGGGCGGCCCGGAGTTGAAAACGGGAGATGCTCAGTGATGGGAAGAAGTCGGCAGCCGTTGAAAAATCAACCATTTGGTGGAGACTCGATCCAATCGGAGGGTGCAGACGAGGAGAATTGATTCGCTGCGTGATGGAATTCGAGCTCCGGCATCCGGGTGATGACCGTCACCTGGGAAATGTATTGTCATTTATATAGCGTTTTTAAGCAATTTGTCATGTAAGTCTGAAAGGAAATGTAGGCCGAGGCGAGTCGTTCCCCAGCGGAATGCCCGAAGGATATCTTGATAGGTTTAGTTCAGTAAATCGCTTTAGAATACATCGCTTACTCGAAAATGAGTGCGGCCGAAACGCGCAGATAACGTTTCCCGAATCGAATGTAAAGGTTTCCAACCATTGTCATAACGTTTCTGCGCTATTCCAGACAACCTTTCCGCTCTTGACCATTGACAGCCGAGCCATTGTTTCAGTAAGGTTTCGTTTGCTCCGGAGTCTGCCCTTTTAGCGCTCTCTATCTTTACTCAAGCGCAGCGTCACCGGAATCTTTAGCGAACCTGCCAACGCGGTGGGGGAGCCTTGAACGCCGACTAGCCAAAAATCATGCTGCCAGCCGGCAGAGACACCACAAGTTCAGAGATTAGAACACGGCAATACTTTTCAGGAGACCGCATGAACAAGATCCTTCGCACAGCACTTGTGCTGGCATTATTTGCCTGCGCGAGTTCGCTTCTCGTTGTGACGGCAGGCGCGCAATCCGTTTACGGTTCAATATTCGGCACAGTATCCGATAAGACCGGGGCGGTAATATCAGGCGCCACCATCACCGTGACCGACGAGGCTAAAGGCACCGTCGTCACCGTCACCTCCAACGACTCTGGTGACTACAGCGTCCCTCACCTTATTCCCGACACATACGATCTGAAGGTTGTAGCCAAGGGCTTCCGACCTTTCGCAACCAAAGGCATTGGCGTCCAGGCCGACACCGCTCCGCGTATCGATCCCACGCTGGATGTGGGTTCCGACACCGGAACAACCATAGAAGTCAACGCTGACCAGCAGCCTGAGTTGAAGACCGACAAGGCCGATGTCGCCACGGTTTTTGACCAGCAGCAGGTATCGAGCCTGCCGATCGGCGACCAGAACTTTACCAACCTGCAACTCTTGCTGCCCGGCGCCCAGCTTCTTGGCTGGTCGCACGCGGCCACAGAAAATCCTCAAGGCTCGAAGCAGATTCAGGTGGACGGCCAGGCATTCGGCGGCACCGCTTTCGAGCTGGACGGCACCGATAACGAGGATCCGATTCTGGGAATCATCGTCATCAACCCTTCATTGGACGCGGTAACCGAAACCAAGATCACGACGCAGAACTACGATGCCGAACTGGGCAAGGCAGTCTCTGCGGTTGTGACAGCGCAAACCCGTTCAGGCACCAACAAATTCCACGGCAGCGCGTACGACTTCCGTACCAGCACCGCGAACTTTGCGAAGGACCCCTTTAGCAGCGCGAAGATTCCCAACGGAATCAACAGCCGCTATGGTGGCTCCATCGGCGGACCGGTCCTCAGGGACAGGGCATTTTTCTTTGGCAACTATGAAGCGCAGCGCCAGAAGGTCGGCACCTCAAATACTGGCGTCACTGTGCCGACCGCGCACCTCGTGGCCAGCTGCCTCGGCACCGAAGCACCTTTCGCCGGCACCGTTGCCGGCTGCGACTTCAGCGAGTATGCAGCGTTGTTGACCGCGAGCCCGACACTGATCTACGACAACGCCACCACCCCCGGTACATCCGTTCCATATGCCAACAACGTCATACCGGCTTCCCAATTGTCACCTCAGGCAATTGCGCTGCTTACACTGATGCAGCCGTACAAGCCCAACAACGGTGCGACGTCCGGCCAACAGAACTTTATTGCCAACAACTTCAGCGGCAGCGGTTCAGGCCTTTTCAACAGCGATGCGTGGACGGCTCGCGGCGACTACACAGTGAACCAAAAGGCGCACGCTTTTGGACGCTTCTCTCGCTTTACAGATACAGAGTCCGGCAAGGCGATGTTCGGAGCGGCGGGCGGCGTTGGATTCGGCACCGGCGGTCTCGCCGGCAGTTCCAAAGGAGCCAACGACAGTCTGGCTTCGGGTATGGATATCGCCGTCAATCCCAACCTGCTTACCGATTGGCGCATTGGCTACTACCGCTACAACATCACTACCGCCAAGTACGATCAGGGCGTGGACTTCGCTAATCAGCTTGGTATTCCGGGCATCAATACGGGGAGCTACTTCACCTCTGGCGCGCCGGGATTTGTGATTCCCTCGGGCCAGGGTACTGCAAACCTCGGCGCCGGCCTGAACATCGGCCGCTGCAACTGCCCGCTGACCGAGAAAGAGAGCCAGCTGCAATTCGTCAACAACTGGACCAAAATTCTCGGCAACCACGCGGTCAAGGTGGGTGCTGACCTCCGTTTTGCCCACAACCTGCGCGTTCCTTCGGATACGGACCGCGCCGGCCAAATCAACTTTGCCAACGGGCAGACAGCCCAGAACGGTCAAGTAGACGGTCTCGGCTGGGCCAGCTTTGTCCTCGGCGAAGTCAACAACTTCGGCCGTTACGTGTCAGTCTCAACCAGTGCCAAAGAGGCCCAGAAGCGCCTGTTCCTCTATGGACAGGACACCTGGCGCGCCTCCAAGAGCCTGACCCTGAACCTTGGTCTACGTTGGGAGCTCTACACTCCTGAAGCGGTTAACGCCAAGGGCAACGGCGCGCTCATGAGCCTGGCAGACGGCTACATGCACGTGGCCGGCTACGGCAGCAATGGGCTCAACATGGGCTGGAAGACGGAGAAGGCAAAGGGCTTTGCTCCTCGTATCGGCGTCACCTACCAGCTCGACCCCAAGACCGTCATTCGTGCCGGCTACGGACGCAGCTTTGACCTGGGCGTCTTCGGCTCGATCTTCGGTCACGTGGTCACGCAGAACCTGCCTATTTTGGCGGCTCAGGGCGTCAGCACCGGTGTCGCCTCGCAGGCTGTCTTCACCCTGGCAGAGGGTCCGCCGGCTGCGACTTTGCCTGCCGTTCCGTCCAACGGGCTCTTGCCTGCGCAAGGCTATGCCGTGCACCCCAAAGCCCGCCCAAACCCGCTTCACTTCCCGACGATCGATGCCTGGAACCTGAGCGTTCAGCGCGCGCTTACCCCGACCCTCACCTTGACCGCAGCGTATGTTGCCAACAAGGGTACCCACACCCTGGGAGACACCGACCAGAACAACACCGATCCCAACGAAGCGGCCCTGTCTCTGCCTGGCCAGTTCAGCGTCACTGGACAGACTCTGAATTGGGATCCGACGGGTCCGAACGGCGTACTTGCTTCAGGCTACTCGGGCCCCGTTTCCAACTCGGACTTTTTGAAGCGTTACTACGGCGGATCTCTGGCAGCTTGCAGAGATGCAATCTACGCGACGCCCAGCAGCACAAACATCCAGCCTGGCATGTGCGGCTGGAATCAAAGCATCAGTTACTATGGCGACGACGAGAACACCGAGTTCGACGCCTTACAGGTAACCCTGGCAAAGCAGTTCCAGAAGGGGCTTGCGTTTACCGGCAACTATCAGTGGGCGAGCGCCTATGGAGACCAGAACGGTTATTGGACCTGGGATCACAAGGTCACTCATCTTCGGGATAGCAACGTGCGGCGCCAGCAAATAACGGTATACGGCAGCTATGACCTCCCGTTCGGCAAGGGCAAGCAGTTGGCGGCCAATGCCAATCGTTTGGCCGACCTGATCATCGGGGGCTATCAGCTTTCGGCCACGATGAACTTGTCGAGCGGTCTGCCCTGGTCTCCGGGTTACGATGATTTCAACGCCGATGGCTTGGCCGGCCCTAACCCAGAGAACTGCAGCTACAACGTTGGCGGCACAGCTGCACCATGCCGTCCGAATGCCAAGGGTCACATGAAGACGAGTTTGACCAAGTTCGATGCAAGCTCGCACACACGGACCTTCTTCACCGCTCAACCCCGCTCAGGAGGCATCTTCTCCTTCCCGGGTCTCGACGTAATTGGCAACGCAGGCGCGAATACCTACTTTGGACCGAAGTTCTTCAACGCGGACATGGCCGTCACCAAGGCCTTCACCGTATGGGAGAGCGTCGCTGTGAAGTTCCGTATGGATGCCTTCAATGCCTTCAACCACATCAACGCCGGCCAACCGAACGGCGATGTGCTCGGCTCGAACCAAGCGAAGGCCGGCGATGCCGCGGGCACCATCGGCGGTCAGGCTCCGGCCGGACAGGCACGGTATCTTGAATTCTCCCTCCGCGTACAGTTCTAATTTCGCGAAGGAGCCGCACTGAACTAACGAGGGGAGCTTCGGCTCCCCTCTTCTTTTGCCGGTCGGCATAAATCGGGATTGTCGTGTGGCCGAGCAATTTGCTGTGCAGGCCGTCTCGCATAAAATCACTACATGTGCGGAATCGTCGGGTACGTCGGCCCTAAAAAGGTTGTTCCTGTCATCATCGAGGGCCTTCGACGCCTCGAATACCGCGGATACGACTCTGCCGGCATCGCCGTAGGCAGCCCAAACAGCGCCGTTCTTCAACTGTCCCGCGCCCCCGGCAAGCTGCTCAATCTCGAGGAGTCGCTCGCCGAGCATCCCCTCGATGGCACCTACGGCATCGGCCACACACGATGGGCCACCCACGGCCGTCCCACTGAAGAAAATGCCCACCCCCATCGCGACTGCAGCGGACGCATCGTCGTCGTTCACAACGGAATCGTTGAGAACTACCTCGATCTGAAGCGCGAACTCACCGCTCAGGGCCACAAATTCGTCACCGAAACCGACACCGAGATCATCGCCCACCTTATCGAACAGGTTCAGAAAGATGCTGAATCCGCCGGCGCCCCGATCCTTCTCGAAGACGCCGTGCGACGCGCCGTCAAGCGCCTCACCGGCGCATTTGCGCTAGGCGTCCTGTCCGCCGCGGAGCCAGACAAGATCGTCGCGGCCCGGTTCGGTCCGCCGGTTGTCATCGGCGTTGGCGACGGGGAATACTTCGTCGCATCGGACGTTCCCGGCATTCTCCATCACACCCGCAACATCTACTTCCTCGCCGATGGCGACATGGCCATTCTCACTTTGGCTGGCGTCAAGCTCACTGACTTCGCCGGCAAGCCGATCGACCGCGCCATCACCCACATTCAATGGGATCCCATCCAGGCGGAAAAGGGCGGCTACAAACACTTCATGCTCAAGGAAATTTGGGAGCAGCCTCGCGCCATTCGAGACACCACGCTTGGCCGAGTCTCCCTCGATTCCGGCAAAGTCTTCCTCGGCGAGATGGAAATCTCAGACGAGGAACTCGCAGCCGCCTCCAGCATCAACATCGCCGCCTGCGGCACCAGTTGGCATGCAGCGCTCGCCGGCAAGTACATGATCGAGCGCCTCGCCCGCCTCCCCGTCGATGTCGATTACGCCAGCGAGTATCGCTACAGAAACCCCATCCCCGATCGCAACGCCCTCGGTCTGCTCATCACCCAGTCCGGCGAGACGGCAGACACGCTTGCCGCACAGCGCGAAATGAAAAGCCTCGGCTCAAAGACCGTGGCTATCTGCAACGTCGTCGACGCCATGGTCGCCCGCGAAGCGCACGGCGCAATCTACACTCACGCTGGCCCTGAAATCGGCGTGGCATCCACCAAGGCCTTCACCGCGCAGCTCACCGCACTCTTCCTGCTCGCGCTCAAGCTTGGCTCACTCAGAGGGCGCATTGACACCGCGCGATCCGTGCAACTCATCGAGGAACTCAGCCGCATTCCCGCCAAGATCGAAGAAGTCCTCCGTTCACGCTCGGCGCAATGTGAACACTTGGCTGCGAGCTTCTCCAACGCGCGCGACTTTCTCTATCTCGGCCGTGGTATTCATTTCCCGATCGCACTCGAAGGCGCGCTCAAGCTCAAGGAAATCTCCTACATCCACGCTGAAGGATATCCAGCTGGTGAAATGAAACACGGCCCCAACGCGCTCATCGATGAAACTCTCCCAGTAGTAGTTCTGGTCACCCGCGACGAATCCGATCCCGCATCGAAACTGCGTTATGAGAAGACGCTCTCCAACATCCAGGAAGTCACCGCAAGATCGGGCCGCGTCATTGCCGTCGCAACCGAGGGCGACACAATCATCGGTGACCTGGTCGAGCACGTCATTCACATCCCGCCGGTCATTGAGATGCTCAGCCCCATCGTTGAGATCGTTCCCCTGCAGCTTCTCGCCTATTACATCGCCGTTTGCCGCGGATGCGACGTTGACCAGCCCCGTAACCTCGCTAAATCGGTCACAGTCGAGTAGATTTACCCTCTTCGCTTCCTGAGGACCCAGGTCGTCATGCAGCGATAATCCTGCACAATCGTCGTCTTCAGCGGATCGACCAGCACTGCGTTCATCTCGTCAGTCAGCTCAAGTACCATCTCCTCATCCACAAGAAACCACTCTGAACCATCTCCCACCACGAAGATGTTCTCCCGCACCCGCTCAAATTCCATTCCAATTCTCGAACCCAGTCGGCAAAACAACATTCCGCCCGGTTTCAGTACCCGCCAAAGCCCCTCCAGCATTGCCCGAAAGTGGTCTTCATCCCGCGCAAAGTGAAGCACGGAATTGCAGATCACCACATCCGCAAACTCATTCGGAAACGGCATCTGTTCCAACATCCCAACCTGGAAATTCTCCGCCGGCAATCCAGTCCCAAGCGAAGCAGAAAGCCGGCGAACATGTTCAACTCCCTCCCCGTCCGCGTCCACTGCGAATACCTGGCAGCCCTCTCGAAGCAGATACACCAGGTTCCTTCCATATCCGCAACCGGCGTCGAGCACTCGCATGCCCCTTGCAATATTCCCCCGCAGGATCTGATCGAAAACGTAAATATCGATCTGTCCAAATTGTTCCTCAATGCTTAGCGTCACGCGGTCACCACCCTGTTTGTAACAGTTCTGGGCTCTGCAGTGCACTGCACTTCGCAATCGACACCAGGATATTTTTTGCTTCCCGTTGAAACGCTTGAGCAGCCTTCCACACTATCCCGGTGTAAGCCAAAGCCGGACGTCCGTTCGCCTCAAACTCGCTTCGACGGGACAGTGCGAACAGGCCGCCTCGCGCTCTTGAGATTCTTCCGGTGCCGCTGCACATTCGGCCGCACATTCCGCCATCAGCTTTCAACAATTGCGAGGAATGGATATGCCCTCCCCCATTGGCAAGACCATCGCCCCATCAGCACAGCCGGCTCTGGACTTGATATCTCTAGCGCGGTTGTCGCACGAGCTGGCTTGTGAAAATCTTCGCGCTTTACTCCTGGCCAATCCCAACTATTTCGGTAACGTGTCAGGCAGTTCTTTAAAAGCCGTTCTCAATATCAAAGGCGACACCGCTTATGAGAGCATCACCAGCGTCAGCTATTGTCCGCGGCTCGAGCAGCTCCGTGCCACCATCAAGATCAAGCAAGAAAGCGGCTACTCCCTCGACATCGGCGCCAAGGCGTCGCTGGAGTACGTTCGCTTCTACTTTTCCTATGATGATGGCTCAACCTGGCAAGATCAGGGGTTGAGCGCCGTCAACGTCTTCGATACGCCCGGGCCAAAGCCACTTGTAAATCTGGTCACCCTTCAGATCAATCCGGAAGAAGATTTTGGCTTCATCGACAAACTCCCCCTGCTCCGCGCCATCCTTTCATGGAATTCACCACCACCTCCAAGCACGCCAGATTGGATTCCAGTCTGGGGCAACGTTGTGGATACCCAGATTCAATTCGATGGACCCAAGCCAGTTTCGTCAAGCAGCCCAGTCATTGAATCTGAATCTCAAGAACGTGAAGAAGCTGCTGAAGCGGGGAACTCGTGGCGGCGCCGCGAAGACGCGACCCCTCGAAAAAAAGTAATCCCAACCGAGCCGAAGGGGATCTACGCCAACACGACAATTTTGCGGCTGCCGTATCTTGAACCTGCCCGGAGAAACTCCCCTTCGCCGGCAGCCTCCTTGTGCACCTCGCGTTGAGCAGACCAGGAACAGAATGGAAAAGTTAAATTCAACCTGGCGGCTCGCCTCTCCTTCGCTCGCAATCGGGCGATTACATCTCCTTGCATCCAAGGATGGACCACTGAACCCGATCGCTGCTCTTTGCTCCAAATTCAATGCGAGCCTTCTAAACCGTTTGATGGACTGTTTCTATTGCGTTTGCTTTTGGTTCTCTCTGCCCTTGTCGATCTGGCTCACCAGCGGCTGGATCGGCGTGCTTCTCCACTGGCAGGCCATCTCCCCCTGGCGGCCTGCCTCCTGGAGAAGATCATTCGCAGGCAAAAACCGGCATTATCCGGAACTCACCCTGGCTGAATAGAGCGTTCCTCGCCGCCTTCTACAGGTCCTCGTAACCACTGAAGCCGAGCCGATCCACCCGCTCTACAGCAGTTCCATGGAGCAAACGCGCATGTTGAGGCAAATTCGATCCCGATGACCACCGCAACTCGTCGAGTTACAGCTCCGAAGCCCAGCTCCGGCGCCAAAAGACGCATTCGTCCATCTTCCAACGAACACGTGCGTCGCTCTTCACAACCGTTTGCGATGTTATACTTACGTCCTCTCGGGTTTGCGGAGACAACATTGCAATTTCACGCGTTCGATGCAGACTACGTCGAAAGTCTCTGCGCAGGAGACCTTCGCACGCAAGAGCATTTCGTTGGCTACTTCACCGAACTGCTCCATTTGAAACTTCGCTCGCGGCTTCAATCCCCGCAAGCGATTGAGGACGTGCGCCAGGAGACCTTCGCTCGGGTTTTGGCTTTGCTCCACAGAAAACAGGGAGCGCTGCGCCAGCCTGAATGCCTCGGGGCCTTTGTAAATAGTGTCTGCAACAATGTTCTCTTTGAGCATTACCGCTCGTCGTCTCGCAGCCAGTCGTTCGAGGAGGAGGGCCTGCCTGAGCTTCCCGCTACCGGCGCAGATGCCCTGAGCATGGTCGTCGCGGGGCAGATTAAGACCAAAGTTAGGGAGATTCTGCTGGATCTGGCGCCCCGCGATCGCTCCCTGTTACAGGCGGTCTTTCTTGACGAAAGGGACCGTGACGAGGTTTGCCGGGAATTCGGGGTGGACCGGGAATATCTCCGGGTTCTCCTTCACCGCGCTAAACAGGAGTTTAAGGCCGTATATCTCAAAAGGGTTGGCACAGCAATTTATGCAAGAAAAACCTGAAACGACTCTGTAACATGGGTCACCATCTCTCGAATGAATTGTTTGGGAACTGAAACGATGGATCATAGCGAAGCAATAGAACAAATGGCTGCGGAACGATACCTGCTGGATGAGATGACGCCAGAAGCCAGGGACGCGTTCGAAGAGCATGCCTTCGATTGTCCAGAGTGCGCTCTCGATCTTCGCGCCGGCGCGGCTTTCGTGGCTGAGGCTAAAACCCAACTTCCAACACTCTCGTCGCCCTCTTCGCAACCAGGCTTGTCTTCCCCAGTCAAGCCACCGTTGAAAAAGCGAAACTGGTCATTCTGGTGGCAACCGGCCTTCGCCGTACCAGCTTTCGCCGTAATGCTCGGTGTGATTGCGTTCCAGAATCTCGCCACAATCCCAACCCTGCGGAGAACTGCTGACGAACCCCGGATCCTGCGATCAACGTCGATTCACACTGGAACGCGGGGCTCTGCCCACGTCACGGTGCCGGCAGATCGCACCCAAGGTCTAGTACTTTCGATTGAACTTCCCCAAGCTTCAACCTATGCTTCTTATGATTTCGACCTTTACGATCCTTCGGGTAAACGTGTATGGTCCAAGGCGGTAACCAACATCCCAAGCTCCGACGATGACGGTACTGTCTCGTTGGTGATTCCTGGGGCAGGACTGCTGCAAGGCGCCTACACCCTGGACGTATCTGGCATAACCGCGCAAGGTGGCCGCATCGAAATCGACCGCCGCATGCTTGATGTTCATTTGGGTAACTAGTGGTGTCAGCCACGCAGATGGTCGTTTATGTTTTGAAAGGGCACGACTTTACAGCCTGCGGAAAAACTTATCGTATGGCCGGTTTTGTGTCAGGGCACGACTTCAGTCGTGCCGCAAACGGCCCACAATGAGCTGGGCTTTAGCCCCGGAGGGGAGCCCTCTCTACGAATTCACCCAATTCGCGGGCATTGGTAAATGACTCTATTTGCGGCGGACAACACTAGCTCTCTGACCGCTTGTTGCTGCATTGAGACCTGGTATATTCCGGCACTCATCGTCACACACGAAGTCAAGCCGTCGGAGACTTGGTAGCTCCAGATCTTGTTTCATGAAAGCGAATTCTGCAATGTCTAAGCAAAAAAGGAAACACATCTACCACGCAGAAGCGGACATTCTGTCCGGCCATTTGAACTTACCCTTTGAACATAAGATCCGGCCGCAGGGCTTTCTCAAGCTTTGTGAGCACGGGGGATATGCTTCCCAGCATCTCGATAAGTTCCACCTCGAAGGTGTAATCTCCTTTAGCTCTGCCTATACCCAGGTCGCTGGTAACCCAGACACCAAGCCAGGACACGGCTGGAATACGCTCACCACCTCGGTAATCGAGGGCCTCAATGTCATGGAAGTGGTGACCGCTGACCGCGTCGTCGCGCAGATCTCGACGGACCACCCGCTCGAGGGTTATGTGCCCACAGTTACGTTTTTGGGTACCCGTTTTGAAAACCTGCGCATCGCCGGATACCCGGTCAAGCTGGATTTCGATCCCGGTATTCTCGGCGCAAAGCCGGCCGACGATGCTCCTTATACCAGCGATTCTGCCTTTCTGCAGCGAGTCACCCGCCAACACGAGCGCATCCACGCAAACAAAGACCTGCCTGCCGAAATTCTCACGCGTTACAATCAACTTCCGTCCAGTTCGGCAAATCGGGAGTCGATCGAGTGCTCATTGGTCAATCAGGCAGAGGGTTCATATCCCGGGCGTTCATTTGGGCACGTGCTCGAGGTCCCGAACTTCGGCAAGATCCACCTCGCGGTCCTGCGCCTCCACCAGTCGGACTTCAAGGAAAATACGGACATCCCCAAAAAGACTCTCATCGAACTCACGATGATCAACCTCGAAATGGGCTGCATCGGTGGTGGGACCATATCGCTCGGAGGCGGCAAGACGAACGGAACTAACTATCCGTAGTTGAGAGCCTGTTCGTGATCTTTCTACAAGGAAATCGGCGCGCGTGGCCCCAATCCGTCACACTCGTCAATCGACTTCGGCGCCATTCGTTCAATGGAGAATGCCAGCCACGGATCACGAGCCAAGATGGTGCGCCGGGCGATGGCGGTCGTATCAAGCGAGTTAGCGGTTTGCCATTTTCGCATGGGAGACGACCAGAAGTCCCTGAAACTGGTTTTAAGTGCCTACCGACTCATAGAGGAGCAGTGAACTCCAGAATTATTTGGTGGTGCTTGCTAATATTGGAAATGTGTATCTGGTCAAGGTGATTATTTGAGGGTGATCTACCTTTATCGGAGCGCTTCCCCTCGCTCCAGAGATCAATGATCCGGTCTCAATTCAAAAGCGGTACCCCAACATCAGGCGTGGATATCCTCGTTTACGAGAGTCTGTGGATCGACTAGATTAAAAGATAGCCTGAAAATTGACTCTATGACACCGCCTGGCGAACCACGACAAAGTCTATGGCTTCGTCGCCTACGATACGCGTGGCTACTTCCTCTTCTAATGACGCCTTGGTTGCGAGATGCTCGCAGCACAAATCCGCAGACAGAGTACGAGCACGCGCAGCAGCTCTTTGTGCATGGTCATCTCGAAAAGTGCCAACAGGAAGCGGAGCGGGGTTACACGCGATATCAGACATACAATCCCGAATGGGCAGCAAAGTTCCAACTCATGGAGGCAGAGACGCTGTTGCGGCGTGGTATGTCCGACGATGCGCTGCATCTCCTCCTTCATGCATATCACTCCTCTCCCGACAGTCCACAAGATGCAATCCGGAAGTTGGCGATCGAGAGCGTAGCTCTTACCCGTCAGCAGCAATTCGATTTGGCAGAGCAAAGGATCACTCAAGCTGAGAGCCTCTGCAAGGACAACAGAGATGTAGTCTGCGGGGAAGTGATGCGGGCGCGAGGGATCATAGCAGCGTCGGAAGATAAGCTTCCCGAAGCTCGGCTTGCTTTTCTTGGCGCGCTCGCTGTCGCCCGGTCTCGTCGCGACAGGTACCTCGAATCCACCGCAGCTTTGAACCTGGGGTGGTTGACACTTCAGGTCGAACACTTTGACGAGTCGGTTGATTGGTCCGAGGAAGCACACCGAATTTCCGTTGAGCTTGGAGCAGAGGATCTCGCGGAGAGTATCTCAGGCAATTTGGGGTGGGACTACTTCAAACTCGGCGATGCAGAGAGAGCCCTGGATCTCTTTGTTGAGGCGGAGCAGCGAGCGGCAAAACTTGGAAATCTGCGTAACCAAGTCAAATGGCTGGCCTCTGCCGGGGATGTCTATCAAGAATCCGGCGATTTCGCGCGTGCCGCCCATTCCTATGGCCAAGCCCTTGCCCTTGCGAAGCAGATCAACAGCAAGGAAGAAATCGTCAACTCCAGTGAAGAGCTTACGCACGCCTCGATTGATGCGGGCAAGTTAAATGAGGCTCAGACCTACCTTCAGCAAATCGAACCTTTGTTGCGCACCAACGGGAATCGCCTCGACGCACTCGACGCAACCTTCGCGCAAGCCAGGATTGCCGCAGCCAGCCGCCATGATCAGGAAGCTGAATTGCTTTTTCGGGAAGTAGAGAAAGATCCGGCAAGCCAGACCTCCATGCGTCTGGGTGCGGAGCATGAACTCGCCCGGCTGTATGAGTCAGAAGGCAATGTTTCCTCAGCGGATCGTATGTACCGCACTTCGCTCACCACCTTTGAGTCGGCTCGAATGCAGTTGAAGAAAGAAGACTCCAAACTCCCTTTCCTTGCCAATGCGACGCGCATCTACGATGACTACATCCACTTTCTCGTCGTTCACGGCAAGTCTGACGAAGCTTTAAGGCTCGCCGATCAAAGCCGCGCACGAACACTGGCGCAAGGCCTCGGAGCCATGGCGACGACCCCACTTCCCGATCCTTCGGCTTTGCACCCAGTCGACATAGCCAAAAAGTCCGATGCCACCCTTCTCTTTTACTGGCTCGGCGCAAAGCAGTCCTATCTCTGGTCGATTACTCGCAACGGAACCACGATGTTTGAGCTTCCTCCAGCGAGCGAAATCACCCCAATGGTCGAGCGCTATCGTAAGACTCTGCTTGGCCTGAGGGATGCCGTCGAGTCATCGAATGCGGATGGCCTCTCGCTCTATCGAGTGCTCATTGCGCCAGCCGCTGGTCGGATCAAGCCAAATTCCAATGTGGTGATCCTGTGCGATGGCGTTCTAAATCAGCTCAATTTTGAAACGTTGATCGTGCCCGGGCCAACTCCGCATTACTGGATAGAAGATGCAACCCTGACTTCGGCGCCGTCACTTTCTATGCTTGCTTCTGCAAAGAAGCCCGAAGCATCCAACCGCAAATTGCTCTTGCTTGGCAATGCTGTTTCGCCCAATGCCGACTACCCCGATTTGCCTATGGCCGCGACCGAGATGGAGCAAATTCAGCGGCACTTCGCATCGCGCGATGAAACAGTGTTTGCGCGTGAGCGGGCAAATGCGGCGTCTTATTTGGCAAGCGCCCCGCAGCAGTTCGCCTACATACACTTCGTCACCCACGGCATTGCCAGCCGCACCGATCCCCTGGACTCGGCAATCATTCTCTCGCGCTCAACCACCGCCGAAGACTCCTTCAAACTCCATGCACGTGAAATCATTCAGCACCCAATTCACGCGCGGCTCGTAACCATATCAGCCTGTTATGGCAGCGGCACACGGTCTTATGCAGGAGAAGGCTTGGTCGGCCTCTCCTGGGCCTTCTTGCGTGCGGGCGCTCATAGCGTAATTGGCGCCTTGTGGGAAGTGAGCGACGAATCAACTCCTCAACTGATGGGAAATCTCTATCAGGGCATTGAAGATGGAAAGCCGCCAAGTGTCGCGCTACGTCAGGCGAAACTGTCTCTCATTCACTCCCAAGGCAAATTTCGCAAGCCCTTCTTCTGGGCCCCGCTTCAAATCTACTCAGGCCTTTGAGCCCCCTATAGCGGTTCCCCAATTGGTGTATAGCGAAGCGATGTCGCTCAGTGGCTTTTCCTCAAGAAAAAGCCACCTTGTATGGAACTGGAGATGCCACAGAGAAATTGGAGAACCGCTCGAGGGCTGCGGTTGGGCAGCGCCGATGCACGATCGGCAAATTATCACTTGGAAGACGATTCACACTTCCCCGTAATCTTCTGCAAATCCGCGCGAGAAAAACTAATCCAACGTAATACCTAGACGTCGATGTTCCACGTGGAACAATTGCTCTTTCTTCGCCCCAAGCCAAAAATGTTCCACGTGGAACATTTCGGCTCAAGCTACTTGACGGTTCAGCCAACGCAAGGCTGGGAGAACCTAGTTAGACAGCACCTATGCTGTACTTTAGTACCGGTCAAGCAAGCTAAGATTCTTACAAAGCTATTCTCATCATTATCCTCAAGCGGGTATGCTGCCCCAAATACTACTAAACGCACAGTCAGAAATCTGACGCGCATTGATCCCTCGTATTCCCCGACTAGGAGAATCCTTGCAAGCAAGACTCGATCGCCTTTACTCCTCCAACCTTGCGCTGGTCCTGGCAGCTCTTGTCGGTGCGGTGTCGATGATGACCGGCTGCGGGGGCATAACGCTCGGCGACCCGAGCTCATTCACCGCTATTTCAGCCTCGAGCAGCACGATTCGTGTCAATGAGAAACTCCAACTCAAGACACACTCCCAGTTCAACGGAGTGCCGCTGACTTTTTACGTCAATGGCGTACAGGGCGGTAATTCAGAAGTGGGCACGATCAGTAGCACGGGCCTTTACATTGCTCCGGCAATCGTGCCGATTCCAAACTCTGTGACAATCACTTCCTACGCGAGCAGTCATCCCGACTACCCGCCCGGGTCAGTATCTATTGCTGTACTTAACCCGATCCCAATTATCAGTAGCGTTACACCTTCAGGCTTGTCGGAAGGGACGACACAGGTTGAGGTGGGCGGATCTCAGTTTGTTTACGGCGCACAAGTCTTCTGGAACGGCGCTGCCGTTCCGACCGCCTTTGTCTCCGGTACGGAGTTGGCGGCGTTCATTCCCGCGCCCAATCCTGGCACATTCCCGTTATTGGTAAGTAATCCCGATCCCGGGTCGGCAAAGTCGGCGATCCTTTCCGTGGTTGTAGCTCCGGGGCAGGTCGTTATTACTCTTCAGCCCAATTCAGGCACGGATGTTCGCGTAAGAAACGCACTGAGGATCGATCTCACCGTCACCGGAACTAACAATACAGGCGTTTCTTTGCAGGTAAATGGAATCCCTGGCGGCAACGCCCAGATTGGCACTGCGGTTTCCAATCAAGATGGAAGCATCACCTACGTTGCGCCACCCGTCGTTCCAACACCCAGCAACGTCGTCCAGCTCACCGTGACCAGCGTGGACAATCCTGCAGTATCAGTCATGCGAAACATCTCTGTGCTGAATCCGATTCCGATCCTCAATTCAGCCACCCCGATGTTATTCAATCCAGGTCCGCCAGCGACTACCGTCGTTCTCAATGGTCAGGATTTCATCAGTGGCGCCCAGGTTCTTGTGAACGGGGCCGCGGCGCCAACCACCTTTAACAAGCGGAACACAATTAACCGCGACCGTGAACCCTGTGGAATCGGGCAATCTCGATTTGCAAGTTCTGAATCCAAGCCCCGGCCCGGCAACCTCGGCTGACTTAATAGCGCTTGTCAATGGCACACCGCCGGTACCAATCGTCGCCCCCGAGGATGCGTCGCGCTTCCTGCAGCAGGCGACGTTTGGCGCCACCGATGCCGACATTCATCACCTTTCCATGATTGGCTATCAGGCTTGGCTCAATGAGCAGTTCAATATGCCGCAGACAGCTCAGACACCTGGAGTCGAGCAAGCTCTGATTGTCAATAATCCACCATGCGCTGCCGGGGACCTGGCTTGCAATTCCGCGCTGTTTGATGCGGATAACCAAGGCGACATCTACGTTCAGAATTCCTTCTGGCAGCAAGCGCTCACCGGCAATGATCAGCTAAGGCAGCGAGTCAGATACGCACTGACGGAGGTGATGGTTATCTCCAGCACTGACCAGGGCATTGCCAATATGCCTCGTGGAGAAGCCAAGTATTACGACCTGCTGGGCACCGATGCATTTGGAAACTTTCGGAACCTGCTTGAAGACGTGACTTTGAGTCCCATGATGGGACAGTTCCTCGCGATGCAGGGCAACGACAAAGGCGACGCAACAACCGATCCCGACGAGAACTACGCACGCGAAGTGATGCAGCTCTTCACGATCGGTCTCTATCAACTCAATGACGATGGCACTCAGAAACTGGACTCAACCGGCCAACCAATCCCAACTTATTCAAACCTCGACGTGATGGGACTTGCCAAGGTGTTCACTGGCTTCAGTTGGAACATTCCGGGCGACAACACCGACAATGCCTGGTCGCACTGCTGCGTGTACGTCGGTCCCGGGTATGGCGAAGACATTCTGCCGATGCAGAGCTTCCCGAGCCACCATTCGACAGCGGAAAAGGACTTTCTCGGAGTGACCATTCCGGCTCAGGGGAGCCCCGACGCTACCGGTGATCTCAAGCTCGCTCTCGACACTTTGTTCAACCACCCAAATCTTCCCGCATTCTTCTCAAAACAGATGATCCAGCATTTGGTCACAAGCAATCCGAGCCCTGCGTACGTCAGCCGAGTTGCTGCTGTTTTCAAAGACAACGGGTTGGGAGTGCGTGGGGATCTGAAGGCAGTGATCGCCGCAATTCTGCTCGATCCGGATGCACGAGACTCTGCCGCAGACTTCGGCAATCCTCAATTCGGGAAGGTTCGTGAAGCATTGATTCGCTATACCGAATGGGCCCGCGCCTTCACTGCCCAATCGCGAACCGGCTCTTACTTCCTTAACAGCACTGAAGACCCGATTTGGGGTCTCGGCGAGATGTCGCTGCGCTCGCCTACGGTTTTCAATTGGTTTGCTCCGGGATATGTTCCTCCCGGCACGAGCATCGCGCAAGCCGGGCTGGTTGGGCCTGAGATGCAGATGACCAATGTGACGACAGTTGTCGGCTATTTGAATTACATGTACGCCGCGATCGGAAGCGATACAAACGGCGGCCCTGATTTGTTCTCGACCTACGCCGCGGAAATTCAGCTTGCTTCGACGCCCGATCAACTCCTTGACCGCATTAACCTTCTGCTTATGGCAGGGCAGATGGACAGCACACTCCGAACCCAGATACTGAATGCTGTAAATGCAATTGAGATTCCGGCAGGAGACGAGAATGCAATCAACGCCGCGCTTGCGGTCCGGGTCAAGACCGCGATTTATCTGACGATGGCGTCTCCATCCTATTGCGCACAAATTTAGGGAGCTCATGATGAATAGATTCGACCGATCCCGGCGGCAGTTCCTTCGCACCGCGTCATTGACCTCGATGGCTGGACTGTCCGTCAGTCCGTTTTTGCTTGAGCTCAACTCCCTAGCAGCTATGGCCCAGGGCACAGGCACATCTGACTATCGCGCGCTTGTCTGCGTGTTCCTGCAAGGCGGCAACGACGGCCACGGTACGGTAATCGCAACCGACCCCACGTCGTTCAGCGCGTTTACGCAGGCCCGGTCCGGAGCTCCAGGACTTGCATATACCCAAAGTGAATTGCTCCCGATCGTTTTGAAGACGCCACAAGGTGGCCGTTCATTCGCGCTCAATCCATATCTGACCGGGGTGCAGAACCTCTTCAATGCCGGTCGTGCGGCGATTGTCGCAAATACCGGCACACTGATTGCTCCCGCGACCAAAACGCAGATTAATGCGAAATCGGTTCCGCTGCCGGCGTCGCTTTTTTCGCACTTCGATCAGACAGCGGCGTGGCAGGCCATCGCATCCAATGGCGGCAGCGCAGAACATGTCGGCTGGGGCGGGGCAGTCGCGGACTTGATCGAGAGCATGAATGCGAATTCAAACTCGATGTTCACCTGTATCTCAACCGCGGGCATCGCGCTGTTCCTTTCCGGACAAACATCTTTTCAGCTCAATGTCACGCCTGCAGGACCGATACCCATCGACGGATTGTCGCAGCCCCTGTTTGGCCAGTCGGCAGGATCGAACGCACTCGCATCGATTCTTACTGCGGATGAGAGCAACCTTTTCGCCAAGGAGTATGAAGTCGTTGTCAACCGGTCGACGCAGGCCCAGGCGCTCCTGGCGACCGCGATGCTCCCAGCCGGCCTTGGGGGCATTCCAAACCCCCCACAGTATCTCGACCCGGTGACAAATAAACTCACCGATAATCCGTTTGCCGTCTCGTTGCAGACCGTCGCGAGAATCATTGCGGGAAGAACCGATCTTGGCGTTACCCGCCAGATCTTCTACGTGCAACTCGGCAGCTTCGATACCCATGACGGTCAGGCAACTCAACACGCAAAGCTGTTGACGCAGCTTGGCCAGGGTCTGGAATATTTTGACAGTTTAATGACCTCGGCCGGCCTCGGAAATCAGGTAACCGCATTTACGGCCTCCGACTTCGGCAGGACGCTCTCGTGCAACAGCGACGGCACGGATCATGGCTGGGGCAGCCACCATTTCGTTGTGGGTGGTGCGGTTCAAGGACAGGATATGTACGGTCAATACCCGGTGATCGGTGTAAATCAAGCAAACGACTTGGGCGCGGGCCGCCTGATTCCGACCACTTCGGTGGACCAGTACGCGGGAACGCTCGCACGCTGGTTCGGGCTCACCGATGGCCAGATTAAGCAGATCTTTCCGAATTTCGCCAACTTCGGCACCAGCCCCTATCTGGGTTTCTTAGGCTAGATTTTTTCCTTTATCGACCGGCAAAAAATATCGGGAAAGACCCTCTCGTTTGTCAGGGCCAATCGGCGGCTTCCGCTGTTATGATCCATCAGAAAACGAGAGGGAGTTTGCCTGATGTTGCCCAAGAACCAAGCAAGCCTAGAGCTCCGGACCGCCGATCCAAAAGACAGCCAAGTGTGCGGGCTGATCTGCTATCAAGCATTCTCCGCGATAAATCAGGCGCACGGTTTTCCTTGCGACTTTCCCGGGCCAGAGGCTGCCATCGGCTTACTCTCAATGATGTTTTCCGCGCCCGGTGTCTACTGCATAGTGGCCGAAAGCGATGGCAGGATCGTGGGCAGCAATTGCCTCGATGAACGCTCAGTCATCGCTGGTGTTGGTCCGATCACGATAGACCCAAAAGTGCAGAACAACGGCATTGGCCGCAGGCTTATGCAAGCTGTCATGGATCGAGCCAACGAAAAACGTGCCGCGGGGATTCGCCTTGTTCAAGCCGGATTCCACACTCGCTCGCTCTCTCTTTATGAGCGCCTAGGGTTCGATGTCCGCGAGCCTCTCGCCTGCATGCAGGGACGAACGCAGCAAAGGAGTGTTGCAGGTTGCGCCGTTCGACTGGCAACGGGCGCGGATTTAGATGCATGCAATGCTCTGTCTTACAGGGTTCATGGATTCGATCGAGGCGCCGATTTGGCGCGAGCCATTCAGGAAGGCACTGCCAAGGTTGTAGAGCGCGAAGGCCGCATTACCGGATACGCCTCCTCGCTTGCTTTCTTTGGTCACGCGACGACAGAAACCAACCTGGATATGGAAGCACTGATCGCATCGGCAGAGTCATTCGGAGGTCCGGGGATTCTCGTGCCTTCGCGAAATAGCAATCTGTTTAGATGGTGTCTTTCAAACGGACTCCGCATGGTTCAGCCAATGACGTTGATGAGCATTGGACTCTATAACGAACCTTCGGGCGCATGGTTCCCGTCAGTGCTTTTCTAAGTCGACGGGCAATTCTGTCTACGGAATCGTCGGATGGGTATCGGACCGGAAGGGAAGAGAGTGGCCGAGGCGACAGAGCGACGGCGCTGGACCATTGCATTCCTGCTTGGGCTGGGAGTGCTGGTCAACTATTTCGATCGCGTCAACCTCTCCGTTTCGCATGATGCGCTGGTTGGTGAATTTGGTATCACGGATGTCACATTCGGGTTCCTGCTCGGCGCCTATAACTGGACGTATGCAATCTGCCAGCTTCCCTCGGGAGTTCTGCTCGATAAGTTTGGCGTGCGGCGTGTCGGTTGCGTCAGTACCCTGCTGTGGAGCGTCGCTTCGTTTGCGGCGTCCATCACGCGCGGTGTGGGAGGGTTCTTCGCTGCCCGGTTTCTGCTCGGCATCGGTGAGGCGCCGACTTTTCCAGCCAACGCCAAAGCCATAGGATACTGGTTTCCATCGCATGAGCGGAGCATGGCAACAAGCGTCTTTGACGGCGCGGCGAAGTTTGCTTCAGCGATCGGCGTTCCCTTGATCGGCCTCATGCTCCTGCGCATCGGTTGGCGCCTCAGTTTTGCCGCGACGGGCTTGCTCAGCTTCCTGTATTTCCTGCTGTTCGTCACTGTATATCGCGATCCGCAAAAGAAGTTGAGCCAGCATATAGAGAACTCATCCGTTCCAAATCGCCGCGCCGGCATCTGCTATCTCTTGCGGCGCCGCAAAGTGATCGGGCTCGCGCTTGGGTTCGGATCTTACAACTACATCTTCTATCTGCTGCTGACCTGGCTGCCGGTCTATCTTTCCAGGGCATTACACATCGACCTCGCTCATTCTTTTCTGTACACCGGAGTGCCATGGCTTGTTGCCACTGCGGGAGACGTTCTTGTCGGCGGTTGGCTCGTGGATACTCTCATCCGCAACGGTTGGAATGCGGATCGAGTGCGCCGTGTTGTTTTGCTTGGCGGCACGACGATGGGGCTCGGCATCTTGGGAGCAGCCAATGCGCACACCCCCGGTCAGGCGTTGCTCTGGATCAGCGTTTCGATTGGAGGATTATCCGCAGCCGCGCCGGTTGGATGGTCGATTCCAGCCCTGATCGCTCCCGGAGACAGCGTGGGCTCAGTAGGTGGCATTATGAACCTGTCCAACCAGATCTCCGGTATAGCGGCGCCCATCATAACCGGTTACCTCGTGAGCGGAAGGCAATCGTTCGCAGCAGCATTCATCGTAGCGGCCGCTTATCTGGTAATTGGCATCGGCGCCTACATCTTCCTGCTCGGTGAAGTCGAGACCATCGCACTTCCTTCCGAGCCAGTGTGATCTCGAATCTTGCAGTCGTACAATATGAACAACATCGCGGCGCAGTCGAATGGTCCGCCCAGCCGACTCAGTTATCAGTCCGAAACCATGAAGAAAACCACTCAGATCGGAAATGCTGGTAGAGCAAGGCTACGTACAGGTTCACCGATGTTCTGCGTTGGCAATGGCTGGCATGCTGTGCGAATCATCTCGGCGATCTATGCCCTGCTGTTCATTGTGTTCTCTGGAGCAACTGCGCAGAACCGAAATTCGCAAGAACCGGGAAAGAAATCAATCCAGGGGGTCGTCCATGATACGGCGGGTAAGGTCGTTCAAAACGCGTCTGTGATTCTGGAGCGCCAAGGTTCGTCGAGTGCAATGAAGACGACAACGAATGTGGATGGTCTCTTTGTCTTCACCGATCTTCCAGATGGCGACTACCTGGTAAGCTCTGAAAACCTTGGACAGCGAAGCCGGGCGACAACCGTTGTCGCACAGTCTCCTGGGGATCTGCATCCGGTCGAGCTGAAGCTTGAGGACGCAAATAAAATTCAAAGTGACACCAGTATTTCCTCTGCGTCAGCTATGGAGTTTGCCGACCAGCCAAATTTTACGGTCGCGGCGGTCACAGATTGGACTGCGGCAGGCGGACATGGGTCTGACGCCGTTCTGCGAACCAGCGAGGCTCTTACCCGCGAAACGCTCACATTGAAGCCCCAGGGGACCGGCGCAGATGCGGTTGGCTCTGCCTCGGCGTTAAAGGAAACAGAAGGTTCGTTACGCGCCGCGCTGGCGAGCGCGCCTGCAGATTTCGCTGCAAACAGTAGGCTCGGCGAATTCTATTTGCATGCGGGCCAATTTGCTGAAGCCGCGACCTTTCTGCAGGCTGCCTACAAGCTCGACCCGAAGAATGCCGACAATGAGTATTCCCTTGCGCTCGCATTGAAATTGAATGGAGAATTCGCCCTGGCTCGCGATCACGTTCAGACGCTGATGGCAAGCAAAGACAATGCTGACCTGCATCGGCTCGCCGGTGAACTCGATGAGAAGTTGAGCGATCCGCTTGCCGCAGTGCATGAATTCGAGAAGGCCGTTCGCCAGGATCCGAGCGAGCAAAACTACTTTGAGTGGGGATCGGAACTACTGCTGCATCGTGCGGTTTGGCAGGCCAAGGATGTCTTTTCCGCGGGAGCAAGAGCCTTTCCGAAATCGGCGAGGATGCTGACAGCGCTCGGCGCGGCTTTGTTTGCCGGTGCGCTGTACGATGATGCGGCGCGAAGCCTTTGCGAGGCGTCGGATTTGAGTCCGACAGACCCCGAGCCGTATTTGTTTATGGGCAAGATTGAACTGGCGGCGCCCAACCCACTGCCATGCGTGGAGCAGAAGCTGAAACGCTTTGTCGATCAGCGTCCAGGTGACGCACTTGCCAATTACTTCTATGCCATGACTTTGTGGAAGCAGCATGGGCAGGCAACCGATCCAAAGACCGTGCAACCCGTTGAGAGCATGCTGAACAAAGCCGTGTCAATCGATTCGAAATGCAGCGATGCGTATCTGCAACTCGGTGTTTTGCAAGCGGCACAACACAATTACGAGAAAGCAATCGGGTATTACATTAAGGCCATTGCGGCCAACCCGCAATTCAGCGAAGCTCATTATCGTTTAGGCGTGGCCTACGACCGGGCCGGCGAAAAAGAAAAGGCCAAGCAGGAATTTCAGTTGCACGATGAAATCGATAAGAAGCAGAAGGCCGTTGTCGAACAGCAGCGAAGAGAAGTAAAGCAGTTCTTGGTCGTTGTGGACGGAAAGGCATCTGCCCCCAACCCACACGAATGAGTCTCTGCGCCACTACCGCGGCTTAGGCTTGTCTGTAGCAATAATTCCGTCGCCCTCGCGAATCGTAAGTATCTGGTTTGCCTTCACCTGGGTGAAGCGCTCGATCTTCTGCGTAGTCGGCCATTTGATTTCGATTGCGTCGATGGAATCCACGCCCCCGAGCCCAAAGTGAAGGCGCAGGTCGTTTTGCGACATTACACTTCCACCGCTGCTCACTTCATCCATTTGAATATGCTTGCCGGTAATTACGCGCGCACGCGCTCCAATCGCAGTTCGATTGCACTTGGTTCCAACCAGCTTTAGCTTGATCCAATTCTGCTTTTTGCCCCCGACGTTGTGAAGCAAGGAAGGGAGTTCATTCATGTTCAGAATCAGCATATCCATTCCGCCGTCGTTGTCGTAATCTCCGAATGCCGCGCCGCGGCTCGAAAAATGAGCGGTGATTCCGGGCCCCATCCCTGACGAAACGTCCTTGAAGCGCCCATTCCCAAGGTTCTTGTACACGAGTCGCGGATTCTTGAACGTCTCGCCGAAATTGTATTTATCGATCTCCGGGTAAACGTGTCCGTTGATCTGGACAATATCTGACCAACCGTCGTTGTCGTAGTCGATGAATCCGCAACCCCATGCAACATAGTTGTTGTTGATACCCACGCCGGAGTTGAACGAGAGATCGCTGAAGGTGCCATCCCCGTTGTTGTGATACAGGTTGCATGTGTCATCGGCGAAATTCGTCTTGAAAATATCAAACCAGCCGTCGCAATCGTAATCGGCCACACCAAGTCCCATGCCCGCCTGCTCGTGTCCATCATCGTTGTACGCGCAACCGGCCATGACGGCGATATCAGTGAACGTCCCATCATGATTATTTTTGAATAGGATGCTCGGCTCAGAATCAACCGCAACGTAGATATCGGGCCAACCGTCGTTATCAAAGTCGTAGGAAACGGAAGTAATTGAATAGCGCGGCCCAGGCTTGAGGATGCCGGCTTTCTCTGAAACATCCGTAAACGTTCCATCCCCGTTGTTGTGGTAGAGGATGTTGGTGTCGCCAGGAAGTCCACGCGGGCCGCACATCGTCGGCACGCCCTTCCATTGGCAAAAGCTCATATCGCTGGTGGTGGGAGGCTTGTCCGGATCCAGGTGAACAAAGTTGCAGACGAAGAGATCGAGATGGCCATCGCGGTCATAGTCAAGAAAGCTTGAGCCCGTGCCCCAGCGGCCCTTGGCCTGCGAGAGGCCCGCCTTCTGTGTCACATCGGAGAAGGTTCCGTTTCCATTGTTATGGAACAGGATGTTATGCCCCCAGAACGTGCAGAACAAATCGTCCCAACCATCATTGTCGTAGTCGCCAACGCAGACTCCGGTCTGCCAACCCGAGCGTCCGAGGCCTGACTTCGCCGTCACATCGGTAAACGTGCCGTCACGATTGTTCTTGTAGAGGTGTGTGGTCGGCTCTTTACCTGGCGGCCAGTGTTCGTCGAGCCGGCTGCCATTGGTGAGATAAATGTCGAGCCATCCGTCGTTGTCATAATCGAAGAAGGCTAACCCGCTGCCTTTGGTCTCAATGATGATCCGCTTGTGTTCGACCCCGCCCCAGACGTTTGGAATTTTCAGGCCGGCCTGCTCTGCCACATCAATGTACTGAACCGGTGAGGAGGCAGAAGCAGAGACGGCGGCTTGCACCTGCGAGTGTTCTCCCCACTTCCAAAGGGGAGTCATCAGGGTGTCAAGCAGTGCATTGCCGAGCACAAAGAGAGAGGATCCGAGAAATCGCCGTCGTGGAATGATCATAGGCTGCTGTGATTATAGAAACTGTAGCTGAGGTGTGGGAACTCACTCCGACAATGCAACACAGCCCCGTTGCCTGCTGACACAGCGTTCATCGGCTCCGCACCTTAGGAAATGAATGCGGAACAATGCCCGTGCCTTCCTTGACCGCAATAATCGAATCCGCAGGCACGTTGGTCAATTTGTCAACCTGACCACTGGGCCAGGTGATCACGAGAGATTCGATCTTCGATCGCTTCCCGAGACCGAAATGGATACGAGGATCGCTTGCGGACATGTAGCTTGTGCCGCCCTTTGCCTGATCAACTTGGACGATACCCTCCGCAGATAGTTTGAGTACTGAGCCGGTACCATCGCGATTTGATTTGGTTCCGATGAGCAGCACTTCAAGCCAGTGATTGGCGTTGGCGGCATCGTTTCTCAAGAGTTCTGGAGAGTCTCCCCGGCAGTTGACGGCGATCCCGACCTGTCCGTCGTTGAAAAAGTCGGCAGTGGCAAGTCCACGTCCGGCCACGGCCCGATTGAAATCCGCCCCGAGCGCGTCCGAAGACTTTTCAAAATGCCCGTGGCCAAGGTTATGGAACATCAGCAGAGGCTCTTTATACGTAACCAGGCTGTGATAGAGATTCACGTTGTCCACCATCGCGCCATTTGCCTGAACGATGTCGGGCCATCCATCGTTATCGTAGTCAATAAACTTGGCAGCCACTCCACTGAGTAGCATGGCCTTGTTGCCAATCCCGGAGCTGTACGTAATGTCAGTGAAAGTTCCGTCGCCATTGTTGTGGTAGAGGCGATTCAACTCGAAGTCCAGATGGGTGATATAGACGTCGAGCAGACCATCGCCATCGACATCCGAAGCATCAATGCCCATTCCAGCTTCGTAGCGCCCGTCTTCGCTTGCGGCCAGGCCGGAGATGAGCGAGACGTCGTTAAACGTTCCATCGTGTTTGTTTTCGAAGAAGAAGTTCGGCCAGGTGTCATTGGCAATCGCGATGTCGGGCCAGCCGTCGCCGTTGAAATCCGCCAGCACGAGTCCCATTCCCTTTGACTCCGGTAATCCAATTCCTGACTTATCGCTGACGTCTGTAAACGTGCCATCGTGATTATTGTGGTAAAGCTTTGTCTTTTGCCCCCTGTAGTTTCCAGGGTTGCAATAGGAACGATAACCGGGTGCTCGCTCTCCGCACCATAGGTTGGTCTTGGGCGTCCAGTCAAGGTAGTTTGTGACGACAAGGTCGAGCCAACCATCTTTGTCAAAGTCAAACCATCCGGCGCTCGTTGACCATGCGCCTTCGTCCGCGACACCTGCCTTCGCGGTTATATCCGTGAACGTCCCGTCGCCGTTGTTGTGATACAAAATGGCGCGGCCGTAGCCGGTAACGTACAGGTCGGGAAGGCCGTCATTGTCGTAGTCACCTACCGCAACCCCCTGACCATAGTGTCCTTCGCCGCCTACTCCGGCTTTTTCCGTGACGTCAGTAAACGTCCCATCTCCGTTGTTGCGATAGAGAGCAGACCGCAAGGGGTGGGGTGGCTTGTAGGCGTCGGTAGCTCCAGACTGCACGAAATAAAGATCCATGAGTCCATCCTGATCGTAGTCCAGCCAGGCGACACCGGTGCCCATCGTTTCGAGATAATACTTCTCGTCCGTTTGTGTCGAATCCTGAACGAACGTGATGCCCGCAGCCTTTCGAATGTCGGTGTAGTGAACGGTGACGGGTGGGTCCGCGGGCTTGGCAGGCTTCTGAGCGCCAGTGTATGCAGACATGGAGAAGCACACCATCCCCAGTATCAGCACTTTTGCACCGCTCCGGCGGATGAACTCGCTCATAAAGTTCTATCCGCAAGAGAGAGCGCCAGTTGAAGGAGTTGTTCCTTGTTTGCCGCGGTCAAAGCTCCATCACCAGAATGCTCAGTGCTCGATGGCTGCTCGAATACCTGCTCAATACGATTGATGTCCAAGCTTGCGCTTGCGCTGCTCCCCTTGAATCGATTGAGAACTTCCTTTGCCTTGTCGATCTGGCCAATTTCAAAGTAGAAGACGCCGAGCGTGGAGTAGCCGCCAGCCCACTCGGGCAGCAGATTAACGGCTCGCTCAAATCGCGACGTGGCCTCGGCCGTATTTCCCTGCAATGCGGAAGTGAGGCCCAATCCCCAATAGATCTTCCCCGACGCTGGAATACGAGCCTGTCCCTTTAAGAGCGTCTGCTGCGCGCCCTGGATGTCATTGGAGCGCAAATCGATCAAAGCGAGTGAAAGATAATTTTGGTCATTATCCGGATTGCGGACGATCGCGTCGCGGAAAATTTCTGAGGCGTGGGCCGCATCGCCAAGGTGGGCATAAATGTCGCCGAGCAACGTCAGGTATGCATCGTCCTTACGGCCCGCCTCCGAAACCTGGCCGGCTGTGTCGAGCGCTTGCGAGTAAAGCCGCTTGCGAAAGTAGGCATTTGCCAGATCGAACTTCACTTCGTCAGAATTCGGGTCCGCCTTCAGTGAAGCTTGGAAGTGCTGGATGGCATCGTCATACAAATGATAGCGAGCAAGCAGAACGCCGAGGCCGGTGAGAGTGCGGTAATCACCGGCGCTTATTTTGTCGAGCTGCGCAACTGTGCTGCGTGCTTCATCCATCTTACCGGCTTTCAAATAGGCCTCGGAGAGCATGTATAGGTCTTCAGGCTGGTCGGGATGTTTCTTCAGTTGCTCTGTAAGCTCAGTCAGATCGAGTCGATCGCGATCGCCGGGCGCTAATTTGGAGCGGTTGTCTAAATAATCAAATAGATGTTCGTAAGGATACGGGCCGCTGGATGCATTCTTTGAAAGAGTTTTGAACACACTCAAGTCGCGATCCGCAGCTTCATTCTGATGTAAGCTCCTCTCGGCCATTGCGAGCTTGTAGTAGCCAGTGGCGGGATCGTGACTGACGCGTACATATCTTCTGAGTAGATCGACTGCTTCGGGAAGTCTCCTGGCGGCGGTCCTCAGATTGGCAAGTTCCAACAGTGCGTCTGGGAAATTCGGATTGGTGCGAATCGTTTGCTGAAACATCTCTTCTGCTCGAGTCGCGTCTCCCTGACGCTCTGCGATGAAGCCGAGGTTGAACAGACAGAGGCTATTTTGAGGATCGAGCTTCACACCCTTCTCGAAATACTCCTTCGCATCGTCGAACCTTCCGAGGTTGCGAAAGGAAAGTCCGAGAAACGCAAAGGATCGCGCGGAGTTTTCGACTTCCACCAGCTTCTTGAACGCCTCAATCGCCTTTTCAGCCTTCCCGGCCATGAAGTAGCTTTCGCCCAGCGCAGCCAGAAGGTCGGCTCTCTTTGGAGCGATCTGCACACCCGTTTCGAGTAGCGGTATCGCATCCTCAAAGTAATTTTGAGACATGCTCACCTGGGCCATGAGGAAGATAACGTCGGTGTTGTTGGGAGCGAGCTTGTGCGCGCGCATCAACAGATCGAGGGCATCGAGGGGGCGAGACTCATTGGAGTAGACCTGAGCAACCAGTTGTAAAGTTTCGGGAGAGTCGGGCTTCAATTTAAGCGCCCGGTTCAAAGTGAATTCAGCTTTCGGATAATCGCCGCTACGAAGAAGATCCTGCCCAAGGTTATAGAGAATCTCGAATGTCTCAGGCTGAAGTGCATCTGCCTTTTCAAGCTCCGATTGGGCGGCCTTGTACTGTTTCTCAGTGGCCAGCAATACGCCGAGGGAAAAGTGAACCTGGACATCGTTCTTGCTTTGCTCGGACAGCTCGGCAGATACCCGCAATGCATCCGCTGTGCGGTGGCTCAAAAGATATGCGCGAATAAGATTGAAACGAGCGGCGACAGTCATTGGACGCACATGCTCAAAGTGAGGGATGGCCTCCGATGCAGCGCCTTTCATCATGAGAAGAGCACCGAGATTATAATTCGCATCGGAGTTCGCCGGATCAATTCGCAGCGAACCACGAAACTCGCTTTCGGCCAAAGGGAATTGGCGTTGAGCTGCATAAGCATTGCCCAGGTTATTGTGGCTCTTTACCGACTTGGGGTTGAGCTGGAGCGCCTTCCGAAAGGATGCAACGGCCCCATGGAAATCCTGCTGATCCACTTCAATAATACCGAGCAAGTTGTAGCCTTCAACGCTTGAGGGATGATGCGCAAGCTGCTCGAGGGTAGCTGTCTTCGCCTCGGCGAACCGGTGTTGCTGAACCAGAGCCTCTGCTTCACGGAAGTCGGCGGTGGAAGGGGAAGGCTTTTGCTGACTAGAGCACCGCGAGCTGGGAAACAAAACTCCGCAAAGCACGAGAGTGCCCATGAACTTCGACCATGCCACCAAGACTGATTTCATAAATTCGACTGACGTGTTTCCGTTCATTCTCTCGGCACGGTATGAGGTTCCAGCTAAGGCGGTCATTGTAGCATTTCCATTGCTTGTTTTGCGTTCGGATTCTCAGGCTGCAGGCGCAGCAACTCCTGCAACACTTCCTTTGCTCTCTCTTTATCATTCTGCATCGTGTAAAGGCGGGCAAGGTTCAAATAAGACTGCTCGAATTCCGGTGAAAGTCGAATCCCGGACTTGAATTGTTCTTCAGCCTTCGCATAATTCTGCAGCCGAACAAAGAGCACGCCTAGATTATTCAACGCTTCAGGATAGGCCGGGCGCAAATCCACGGCTCGTTGCAGATAGTTCGACGCCTTCTGCATCTCATTTTGCTGTGCATACAGCATTCCGAGGCTGTAGTTGATCTCGGGATCATCAGGCTGCAATGAGATCGCACGATAAAGGAATTCTCGTGCCTTGTCGAATGCTTTTTGTTGCCGGTAGACGTTGCCAAGGTTCAGAGATGCGATTGCGTAGTTTGGGCGAAGGCTGAGGGACCTCTGAAGGTCTCGGATGGCTTCCTCAGAATGACCTTGCTGGGCGGCCATCATGCCAAGGTTGTTCCAGGCTTCAGGGTAATCCGGCTGTAGCTTCACGGTTTTCTCCAGATAGGTGCGTGCCTTCTCGAAGTCCTTTCTTCGCAGGTTGAGCGTGCCGAGGTTGTAGTAGGCATCGGCGTTGTCGGGCTTGGCGGCAATAACCTGTTGAAACGACTCTGCCGCTTGATTCAAGTAGCCACGCTGGTACATGGCTACTCCGTATGTGAAATCATTGCGAACAAATGCATCCTGCACGAGCGTGCCATGAAACGGAAGCGCTTTCTGCATGCGCGCTTTTGTGCTTGCTGGTACGGACTCGAGGTCGAGCAAGAGGTGCGCAGCGTCCAGAGACCCTTGGTAAACCTTGATAATCAAGCCTTCTGGGTCAACCAAAAACGAAATCGGAATCGGCAAATCTCGACGGCGGTCGAACAGGTGTCGATAGATGAGGTTATAAATTCCCTTCACTTCCTCGTCTGCAAACAACACTGGGAAAGGGAACCTTCCATCTGCAGCGAACGATCGTGACTGGCTCGCACTTGTTGGATCGTCAACATTGACGGCCAGGATTCTCAGCCGGCTTGCGGCGAGGGGAGACGAGTGTATCTCTAACTGCTTCAACCCGTCGAGGCTTTCGTGGGACTTCGCGGACCAGAAGTAGAGCAGCGTGAAGGTCCCGCGGAACGACGCCAAGTGCTGGGACTTGCCGGTGAGATCCGGCAGTGAAAAATCCGGGGCCCTGAGTGGTTCAATGAGCCACGTCTCTACCTGCAAGGGCAATCGTTCCTCGTGCGATGGAGGGGCTGCACGCTCATTGGCCGGCAATGCGGCGCCAAAAGCATTTGCTACGAAAGACGCAGAACCTTCCTCAATTTCAATTCGATGATTCACCGGGAGGTGCTCGAAGACCTGCGAGGGCCCAGACGGCCAGCGCACAGTCGCCCGAAGCTCCCCTTGTGATTTCCCAACGCCGAAAAATAACTCTTTGGAATGCTGCGCGAGAAATCCGGATCCCGCCTGCAGATATTTGGTCTGCCGAATTGCGCCGGATTCTACGACCACTGCGGCTCCGATAGCGTCGCGATTGCTTTTTGTTCCGCGCAACCGGAAAGAAAGCGAGTCGCCGATACTCTTCATCGCGTTGCGCAAAATGCGCACTTGTGGAGCATTTCGATTCTTCAGAATGACTTCGAGTCGACCATCATGATCGATATCGGCGAGAGCGAACGAGCGGCTGTCTTCGAGAAAATCCAACGCAACAGCGCCGGACGCCTCGCTAAATGAGCCGTCGCGATTGTTGACGAACATCACGTTCCGCGCATAGCCATGCCAGGTATTGTCAGACCGAACGAGCTCATTGATGGCCTGCCAGCCGCGCTCGTAGGCCAGGGATGGAGTCGAGTCATCCGAGGACTTCGCAACCACCTGCCTCCAGAAAAAACCGGCAAGATCGTTCTGCAGCGGGCACGAAAGGTATCCATTCGATACGTAGAGGTCGGAGTAGCCATCGTGATCGAAGTCCCAGAAGTCCGAACACCATGACCAGCGACCCATCTCCACTCCCGCTCCCCTCCCCGCATTCTGAAACGTTCCGTCCCCTTGATTGCGATAGAGCGCATTGCCGCGCGCATGGCGCTGATACAGTTCGCGGATATTCTCGGGCGCATGCTCGTGAAATTGCTTTTGCGCGGAAACCCTTTGGCCGGCAGCTTCCCACATGCTGGGCACATAGATGTCCTGGCGACCGTCGTTATCGTAGTCGGCCCAGCAGCAGCTCATGCCCGCGCCAACACTCTCTACATGCGCTTCCTTCGATACGACTTTGAATGTGCCGTCGCCGTTGTTGCGATAGAGCTGCGAACTTCCGAAGTCGTTGGCCACAAAAAGATCGGGAAGCCCGTTGGAATTTGAATCGCCCCACGCGCACGCAAAGCTATAGCGATCGTTATCGGCATCGAGTCCCGCGGCCTCAGTGGTTTCGACAAAAGTGCCGTCGCCCTGGTTGTGAAACAGGCAGTTTGGCGGCCCATTGCGAGCATCGAAGTAAGGAATAGGGTAGTGATACTGATCGAGGCCGAGGTAGTACATGTACATGCAGAAGTAAATGTCGAGACGCCCGTCGCGATCATAATCAGCAATAGCAGCGTGCGTGAATGTTCCCTGTGGCGGCCGCGCAAATTTGAAAGCATCGCGCTTGACCGAGAATGTACCGTCTCCCTGATTCAGAAAAAGCAGAGGGCCAGTTCCGCAAACGACCAGCAAATCCTGACGTCCCCGGTTCTGGAAATCCGCAAACAACGCGCAGGCGGTGTTATCGAGGATTCCGACTCCAGCCTTCTCGGTTACGTCTTCGAATGTCCCGTTGCCGCGATTGTGGTAAAGACGATTGGGCAGCCCCGCTGGTTGGCAAACATAGAGATCGTCAAATCCATCGTTATCGAAGTCGCCGGCCGCGACCCCATTGTTCCCGTATACATCCACGCCAATTGCGCCATCAAGAATGGTTCTCCAGTAATCGGCGCCGTGCAGCAACTGTTTCTGGTACGACTCGATTCCGCCAAGTGAATGCGCCGTGACATCGATGAAGACTGGTCCCGTTGCAGCGCATACAGTCTCGTCGTCTGCGTCCCACCTCAGAGCTTGCCATTGCGAGGATTCGCTGTGTGACCAGTCGATGCGCCACGATCCAACGCGTTCTTCGCGTCGATCATGATCGAGGCTGCAAACAATGTCGTAGCGGACATCGATGCGAACGGAGAGTGGCGCATCCGCAGTTTTTTCGATGTTGTAGATTTCGAACTCCGCTGTCTCGACGTGTATGACCTGCCCCAGCCATGCAAGGATGCTTTCAACAAAGCGATCACGATCCGTAAGCCGGCCACTCGCGAACTTCCTTGTCACAACATCGATCCCGTGCGCGGAACGCTTCGTTGTCTCTTTGACCGCAACCAACGGCGTTGCATCAATCGCCGCATCCAGCGAATTCGCCAGCGCTGAATGATTGTGCGGGGATAGTTTCAGATCCTGGCCCCATTGCTTAAACACCGACTCAATCTCAACTGCATATTTCTCTGTGATGTATTCGTCCGATCCCGGAACGACAAGGCGGAGAACGTCTGCCAAGGGAGACGGCGAGGGGTAATGCGGGGTGAGGCGGGTATCGGAAAAAGGCAACAGGGCATCTTGCTTTGTGCCGACGGCTGAAGGGACGCCCAAAAATGAGAATGCATTCAGTGGTGCTGCGCGAAACAACAGGGGCGCGAACCCGAAACCCTTTAAAATTGCACGGCGCGAAATGGACCGGCCATCGTCTTTGAGATGCGACATCATTCCGAGTGAACTTCTTGGAGCGGGCAAGATGCTCGAAATCATAGCATCCGGAAGGGCCATACCTGAGCCGATTGGCCGATTGAGGCTCGGCGTTCTGGACGAGAGGCATAGCAACCAAGATTTTGCCAAGCACCCGCGCGCTGGCCTGTGGATTTCCCCCGAATTGGAAGATAGCTTGAAAACTTGACACGCCTCCTCTGGGGTTGCAGCCCTTTTGGAGTTCTTCACTGCAAGTAAAACAAAACAAATAGTTTAACGGAATATAACCGCACTGAGATCTAGCCTCATGGGGACCCGAGCGAACGTCCGAAAGTTGCCAAAACGGTTCATCTCCACCTTTTGGTTGACAAATATTGCGCGAATGAGCTAGGCTTCGTCCTCGTAAGATGAAACCGTTTACATAGGAACGGTTTCTTCCCCTAACACAAGAGCAATACCCCCGGAGAGGGGCGCAGCCGAGGTAGTTAGAAAGATCGGAGGATATTCGGATGGGCCTGGAACGCAGAAAATTTGGATGGTTGAGGGCTTTTGGTTATCTGGCCTTCACATGCGTGTGTGTTTTCGTAATCTCAAGTCAGTATTTGTACGGGCAGGTGGACGAAGGAGCCATCACCGGAACGATCATGGACTCGAGCGGTGCAGTGGTGCCCAATGCGCAAGTAACGCTGTTGAACACTGACCAGGGAATTACTCTGGAAGTGAAATCCAATGGCAACGGCTTATACACTTTCTCGCCGGTTAAGCTCGGGCACTACACCATTACCGTCACGGCGCAAGGTTTCGCTAAGACTACCCAGAAAAACCTGACTGTAAACGTTGCACAGGTTTTGCAGGTCAACGTCAGCCTGAAGCTTGGCGCTGCGTCTGAGACAGTTGAGGTCAACACGGCCCCTCCCTTGCTGCAGACTGAGGAAGCGTCTGTCGGGCAGGTGATCGGCCGGGAGGAAGTGAACAACCTTCCGCTGAACGGCCGCAACTTCACCTTCCTTGCTCAACTCGGCGCGGGCATGCAAACGCCCCAAGCCGACACGCGTGGCAATGCCGCTTCTGGTGCTTTCTCGGCTAACGGCCTTCGCCCCGCGCAGAACAATTATCTTCTCGATGGCATCGATAACAACTCCAACGCCGTCGACTTCCTGAACGGTACGAACTTCGTCATCCTTCCTCCGGTGGATGCGATTCAGGAATTCAAAGTGCAGACTGCGCAATTCAGCGCGGAACTGGGCCGCTCGGCCGGCGCCGTTCTTAACGCGACGATCAAATCAGGCACCAACAGCCTGCATGGCGCAGCATGGGAGTTCTTCCGCAACGACAAGCTCGATGCGGCCGACTACTTCGAAAACAACAACGGCAGACCGAAGGGTGAGTATCGCCTTAATCAATTTGGCGCGTCTGCCGGTGGTCCGATCATCAAGAACAAGCTCTTCATCTTCGGCGATTACGAAGGCAAACGTCGTGTTCAGGGCTTGCCCTCGAGCGGCAACGTTCCGTCCGCAAAGGAACGCAGCTCCAACTACACCGACTTGTCCGATATTTTCGGATTTAATGATGGAACAACCCGTGCCGACCTTTTGGGCCGTCTGGTTCAAAAGGGCACCGTCCTCGACCCTGCGACAACACGGTTTGTGGCCAACGGTGCTGTGGATACGGTATCGGGGAGAACAAACACTTCCGGCATAAACGGATATGTTCGCGATCCGTTCGGTTCTGCGTGCGCACCGAGCTCCGCTTCCTTTACAGCGGCGGCCTGCTCCGATCTGAATCAACTTCCCGCAGCCCGCATCGATGCAGCCGCTGTTAAGATCCTGAACCTTTTCCCGGCGCCAAACTCCGGCACCCAGACTTACGGTGTAAGCCCGGGTCTCTACGAGCACGCAAACAACTTCGATATCCGCGGAGACTTCAACCCTACCGACAAGAATCAGATATTCCTGCGCTTCAGCTACGCGGATGACCCTCAATACATTCCGGGCATTTTTGGTGGCATTGCAGACGGCGGCGCATTCCAGCAGGGTCTCCAGACTGCAAAGTCGATCCAGGCTGTTTCAGGCTTTACCCACGTCTTCAACCCGGCAACGGTGAACCAGGTCCGCGCCGGGTTCGCGCATCTGCACACCACCCGTTTTGGACCCGAAGGCACTGTTGACGGAATCCCCGATCAGTACGGTATTCCTGGCATTCAGCAAGGTCAGGAAAATGGTGGCCTGCCCGCCTTCGGAATCGGTAACCTTCTCCAGCTCGGCAGCAACGCGTTCCTGCCCTCGGACGAAGTCAGCCAGACTCTGCAAGTCACGGACGACTTCACCAAGATCTATGGCAAGCACAGCTTCAAAATGGGCGTTGAATACCAGCACGTAAAGTTCTCAACCCTGCAGCCCGCCTGGTCGCATGGCCAATTCAATTACGGCGGCGGGTTCACCGATATTCCGAGTTTGGGTCTATCTCAAACCACGGGCGGCATCGCGCAGATGCTGCTCCCGCCAACAGCAGCAACCTATCCAGCCGCCGGAGGATTCGATTACTCGGGCGGTTCAGACGGCGTTTTCGCGTCGAATATCAACAAGACGTATGACGAGAAGATGTACTTCGCGACCTACTTCCAGGATGACTGGAAGGTCAACTCGAAGTTGACGCTGAATCTCGGACTGCGCTGGGATTACTTCGGACCAATTAACGAGACCAACGGTGGGCAGGCAAACTTCGTGCCCTCAGGACCTCCCGACGGCAAGCCGGAGTTCATCATTCCAGCATCCGGCAAGGACAATAGAATCCTATCCACAAGCTCCACCTGCAATGGCATCGGTTGTTCTGGCTTTGTCGATCAGTTGGCGACAGATGGAATCGCTCTAAACTCGACCAACAAATATGGTCAGGGGCTGCTGCAAACACAAAAGCACAACTTCGCACCCCGCGTCGGCATCGCCTACGAGATCAGCCCAAAACTGGTGACTCGTGGCGGATTCGGCTTGTTCTTTAACTCCTTTGAGAACCAGGGATATGGACCAAACATCGGGGAGAACTATCCGTTTGTGTATAACCTTTCGTACTTCCCGAACTCTGATCCCACAATTCATCCAAACGTATCGCAAAGTGCAGTTGCACCCATTCGGTACAATTCGCCGTACGCGAACTGCCCGACCTCCGGTCCGGGCGGCACGGCATCGCTCGAGTCCGGCTTCTCCTGCATCCCGCTCACGTCGTCGTCTCTCAATGCCAGTGGCGTCGGCTTGCAGGGTCTCCAATTTAATTACTCAACCCCGCGCACATTGAGCGCAAACTGGACGCTCCAATACCAGCTTACGCACACGGTGTCTGCGACTGCTTCGTACGTATGGACGAGCGGCCGGGACCTGCAGGGAGGCGTCGGATATCAGAACGTCACTCAGATATTGCCCCAAGGCGAGGACACAAAGAATTGCGGAGCGTACGCAAAATTCCTCAATAACAGTTGCGTACCCTTTAGCGATTTTGGAGGCGGCAGCTATCAGGCAACCTACGGCCAGAGCGCTTACCATGGTCTGCAGACCAAACTGGAACAGCAGTTCTCGAATGGCCTGACATACCTGCTTGCTTACACGTATTCGAAAACCATGTCGGACGCGGGTGACTTGCTCAATGGCGGTACGACGGGCGGTCTGCGTGCCTATTCCGTACCGGGACTGGGGCCTAAATTCGACTGGGCTCCAGCAAACTTCGATATCCGGCACGTCATCCACTTCAGTGGCGGGTATGAGTTGCCGTTCGGCAAGGACAAGCGGCACATGAACCAGGGTGGAATCTCCAACGCCATTCTCGGTGGTTGGGCCACAAACTGGATTGTCACACTGCAAGGTGGACAGCCTCTCAACTTCGGCTGTCCAAACGGATCTGGATCGACGGCTGCTGGTCTGGGTTGCAACGACATTCTGGTTAAGGGCCAAAGCCCGCAACTCGGAATCAAGCTGAAGGCAGTCCCCGGCGAACAAGATACGACGCCGAGGCCGTACTGGATCGGCAATGCAAAAGCCTTCAACCAGGCTTGTATATTGAGTGACTCAGGTGGGTCGATCGCCCCCTTTGTTGACCATCCGTCGGGTTGCATCCCTTTGAACGGCGCAGCCGCTCTTGGCAGCAAGCCGGGACAGATTACAGGGCCAGGCTTCCGCAGGTTCGACTTCTCAACGTTCAAGAACTTTAAGCTTAGTGAGCGGTTCTCCGCCCAGTTCCGCGCAGAGTTCTTCAACATTCTCAACCACCCGAACTTCAACGCTCCCAACTTCGGCGGCAACGGCGTTGTGGCAATTGGAGGCTCGGGAACCTTTACCGATTCGCACTTCGGCGAAGTTGGATCGACTCGCGATGCTCCAAACGATCCGAGACAGATCCAGTTTGCTCTGAAGCTGTACTACTAGGCTAAGATGGAATACACCCCGGCAAGGCACGCCTGTTGGGTGCCTTGCCGGGGTTTTTATTCCTATGCGTGACAAATTGCTCACGTGCTTAATTCGGAGGCAACTGTGAGCAGGCAGTTCCGGCTGCGGTTCATGTTTCTATTTGCCCTCATGGCCTATACCCTGAGTGTCGCGGGCGAAGACGCACAGAAGCAGAAACTCGATCGGCAGTACCAGGCTGCCGTGGCAGATTACGAAGCTGAACGCTACTCCGAAGCCGCGGCCCGCCTCGAGCCCCTGCTGCCCTACGCACGCCAAAGCTTTGAGATACACGAACTCCTGGGCATGGTTTACGCATCCCTATCCCAAGGCGACAAAGCCATCGATCATCTCAAAATCGCAGTTCAATTAAAGCCCGACTCGGGAGAAGCGAGAACGAACCTGGGAGCGAGTCTCTTGCATTTTGGAATGCCTGCGCTGGCCGGCGAGCAATTCCGCAAGGCGCTTGCGCTGGAGCCGAACAGCTACGATGCAAACCACAACCTGGGCGAGTACTACATCCAGGCGGGAAAGACTGCGGAGGCGCAGCCGCTGCTGGAGCACGCGCATCAGGTTAATCCCGCGGCCTACAACAACGGCTATGACCTGGCGATGGCGGATTTTCTCCTCGGCAAGCTTGGAGCTGCCAGGCTAGTTGTGCAGATGTTAATCGAGCAGAAAGACACCGGAGAGCTACGCAACCTGCTTGGACAGATCGATGAGAAAGACGGAAAGTTCGTAGCAGCGGCAAATGATTTCGAAGCTGCCGCCCACCTCGATCCAAGCGAGGAGAATCTCTTCGCGTGGGGAAGCGAGATGTTGCTCCACCGGACATACGATCCCGCAATTACGATCTTTCAGAAAGCCTCCGAACGGTATCCGAATTCACCGCGAATCCTGATAGGCCTTGGCCTCGCGCTCTATTCCCGCGGCAAGTACGACGAGGCAGTCAAGGCTCTGATCGCCGCTGCCGATCTCAATCCCGCCGATGCCCGCTGCTATGTGTTTCTTTCCAAGGCTTACAACAGTTCGCCGCTCCAGGCTGATGAAGTTGTTCAGCGATTCCGCCGCTATGCGCAGCTGCAGCCGGACAATGCCCTGGCCCAGTATTACTATGCAGTCAGTATGTGGAAGGGGAAGCGCGCTGGCGATGCCGGTGTTGACCCGAGTTCGATCGAGTCGCTATTGCAGAAATCCATCTCCCTGGATGACTCCTTGGCGGAGGCACATGTCCAGTTGGGTAATCTGTATGCCGACCAGCGCCAGTATGAGAAATCGATTCCGCAATATGTTCGCGCGCTCGAGCTTAACCCCAATCTTGCAGACGCTCACTACCGGTTGGGCACCGATTTCGTGCATGTGGGCCAAAAGGACAAAGCGCAAAAGGAGTTCGCAGTTTACGAAAGGCTTCGTGCGGAGCACCTGGCTCAAGTTGAAAAAGAAAGAGACGAGGTTAGGCAATTCGTGTACTCCGCCAGGGCCCCCGATACAAACAAGCCGTGATTGCTGTATCGCGCGCGAGGTGCTCGCCGCGAATGAATTCGATGAGTGGAGTGGATGGATCAGTCACTGACCGCGCATTTCAGGGAGGATTGCCAATGGAGATTCGTGCCTGCAAGGACTCGGTGATCAACTTGCCGCAGGATGGTCCCGAATTTCTGTTGGACGAATCCAAGCGTACATTTCTGCGCGCAGCGGGTCTGCTCGTCGCCGGAATGATGCTTCCCCAGGCGCGTGCACAGCAGATTCAACGCGCTAGCGAGGGTTCAGGGCATAAAGTACTGGTCGTCGTGCTTGGTGGAGTGCGCCGGACTGAGACCTTCTCGCGTGAGGGCCTTGAGAACATTCCGAACCTCTCCCAGCACCTGCTGCCGAATGCTCTCTTTTACCCTCATGCGCGCAATGAAGGTGTGACCGCGCATTTCAACGCGATCTCGAGCATCCTGACAGGCAACTGGCAACGTGTCGATGATTGGGGAAAACTTGCTCCTACTACTCCGACTCTTTTCGAGCAATTCCGTAAAGGCCAGAAGATAGATCGCAGCGATACGTGGGTTGTCGCGAGCAACAAGGCATTGACCAGTATGATCGGCGCAAGTTCTGCGTCCAATTTTGGTCCGGCCTATGGCGCCAACGTTGTGTTTCCGAAGCAACTAATGCTGATGGCTGTCGCCGATGCTCTTCGGGGAGGCCGCACCGCGAACATGGCAGATCGGGCGAAAGTCGAAGCTGAACTTCAATCTGCAATGGAAGGCAGCAACTACGAAGGCCTCGGTTGGGACGTTTTCGACGCAGCCGATAGGCTCGACCCACGCGTACAGGGCACCATCCAGGCCGCCATCGCTGGCTTCGTGCACAGTGGCGGACCCACTTCCGGCGACGAACTCACCTTTTTCATGACGCGCGAAGTCATGCGCAAGTTCTCCCCGCGTGTTCTGGTCGTCGCTTTCTCTGACGTTGAAGCCGCGCATTTCGGCTCGTATGCGCTACATCTTGCCGGCATCAAGACCGCAGACCGTCTCGCATGGCAGCTATGGCAGGAGGTTGAAGCGAACCCCGAATACCGTGGCAAAACCACAATGGTGATTCTCCCGGAGTTTGGACGTGATCCCGATGGGTCTTCTACAAATGGGTTTTTCAATCATCGCGCCAATGATGACTCAACTCGGGATACCTGGATGATGGCGCTCGGGGCGGCCATCGATAAGCCCCAAGTTGTGGAAAGACCCATTCGTCATGTAGATGTGTGCCCAACGCTTGCCGACATTCTCGGTTGCAGACCGATGGAATCGCAGGGCGCGCGGCTCAATGAGTTCCATGGATAATCTGCCGTCGGTTGCAGTATGACCGCGCGCGTCGTTCTTAGGTGCAAAGAGACATGGCAAGGACAGGCAAGTTGCCCGACAAAATTCAGGAAGCACTCGACCAGGGTGCACTCAAGCGCCTTCCGCTGACGTTCCTTCCTTTTGTCAATCAACAACTGAATCAATGGGATTTCCTGTTTCCTAATGAGCGGCAATCCGTCGAGCGGCTTCTTGTTTACGTAGCTCGCTTGAGCCAACCGGAGTCGGACGCAGTCTTCCGCGACGTAGTGGAACTGGAAGCCAAGATGGGAGTTCGCCAGTGGCAGTTCTCAACTGACGAGCAAACCATTCAGAACTCATCTCAATTGGCCCGTTCGCCATATTTTCAGGACTGGCGCCGGGCGGTACAGACTGTCTTTGATGTTGCAGATCGCAGTGCGCAGCAGTTGTCCGGTACATCCGGTACGCCACGAAATCGTCTGATCCTGCTCGTTATCCCTCAAGTTCTTCCTGTCAGTAAGACCGACGTCTGGCGCCGTTGGCAGGGTATCGGCAAAACACTGCAAATGGATCTCACCCAGGTCAGTCTTTCAAATGGAACATTTGAGTTTCTTCTCGCCGGAGAAACCGGCAAAGAGGGAAGATCATCAGAGGGCCTTTTGCATGTTGCGCGAAATCACTCGACCGCCACCCCTGCCGACACTTGGGTTGTAGACGCCGGGCCAGGGTTGGCCGAAGACGTAATGGCATCGGAAGCTGGGCCAGTTTTTCTGAGCAACACACGGCTCGACCGATTTCGGCAAAACTTCTCGCACGAGATGAATACCATGCGCAAGGATCTTGCCGACGCGGATGCTGTATTCGATCGCTTGCGAAAGGTAGATGTTTCTCAGTGGTGTCCTCCGGAAGTTGGCTCGGACCCCGCGGTGCGAGAGTTCGTGCGGTCCCTCTATCTGTCGGGAAATGGCGCAGTGATTTTCGGAAATTCGTTTGTCGAATGGGCGGCTTCTGAGACACTGCGCCGCGCTCGCCCGGCGTTCCTTGCGGCCAGATTCGGTGTGCGCAGCAAGCCCAAACCATTTACGGGAGTTGCTGTCTTCGATAATCCCGACCAAATCAACCCGCTACCTGCCGTTGATGATCTTGAAGGCAGTGCCGTCGACGCCCAGATGTTGGCGCTCTACGTGTGGCTCGCTGCCTCTCGCTACACCGAATATCAGCGATCTACCGTGTGCGTATGCCTCGCAGAGAGCCTCTCCGAGGCATACGTGGTAGCGCCGCCTGAGTTTGCTCTTCTCGCAGAAACGAAGCCGGTCAGTCTAGACCGGCTCTGCCACGCACTCCGCAGCTGGATTGCTCAAACGTAATTGTTTTCAACCCGAAATGGAGATAATTGATGATTCGACGCGATTTTATTAAAACGGCGGGAGCGGTAGTGGCTTCGACGGCGTTCTCGGCATCGCCTGTACTGGCCCAGGAACACACAGTACAGGGACGGAACATCCTGCCTATCAATCGCGGCTGGCGCTTTCACCCGGCAAAAGTGGCAGGTGCGGAGTCTCCGGGGTTTGACGATGCGAAATTCCAGCGGGTCGTTATCCCTCACACCAACGTCGAACTTCCCTGGCACAACTTCGATGATAAGGACTACGAGATCGTCTCCACCTATCGCCGGCGATTCAAGTTTCCCAGAGCTGCGGAAGGCAAGAGAATCTTCGTAGACTTTGAAGGAGTCATGACTGCTTCAACCGTTTGGATTAATGGTGTGCTGCTGGGAAGTTATCGAGGTGGCTTTACTCCATTCTCCTTCGAATTGACGAAGCACCTGCGCAAGGAGGCCGAGAACGTCCTCGTCGTTCAGGTGGACTCAACCGAGCGTGCAGACATTCCTCCGTTCGGAAATGAAATCGATTACATGACGTTCGGCGGCATCTATCGCGAAGTCAATCTTCGGGTCGTTCCGCCCACCTATATCGACAATATCTTTGCTCAGCCCAAAAACGTCTTGACCGCCAATCCTTCATTGGATCTGAATTGCTTCCTGGCCGGCGAACCGGCGGGATCCGGAACTCTTTCAATCGAAGCAGAGCTTCGCCAAGGTGACAAGGTCATAGGAAAGGCTGCGCATACGATTGAAGCGATGTCCGCCGGCACTGAAGCGGATGGCCAGGACAAATCACTCGATCCCTATAACGATGGGCCGGCTTATGCCAGCACGCAAACGCTCAAAGATCCAGCCCGCCACAGCTTCTCCATTTCTAACCTGAGTGGCGTTCAACTTTGGGATCTTGAGAATCCCCACCTCTATACGGTTCACGTGAAGCTGCTCAATGCGGGCCGAGTGATCGACGAAGATTCACGGCGAGTGGGATTCCGCGAGGCATCTTTCACCGACCATGGATTTTCATTGAACGGCAACGTTATCAAGCTGCGCGGCCTGGACCGTCACCAGACTTTTCCGTTTGTTGGCCAGGCGATGCCCGCGCGCGCGCAGAAAAAAGACGCGGACATTTTGCGCAAGAATCTGCATTGCAACATCGTGCGTACGTCGCATTATCCGCAATCGCGCCACTTTCTCGATCGCTGCGATGAAGTCGGCTTACTGGTGCTCGAGGAGATTCCCGGGTGGCAGCATATTGGCGACGAGAGTTGGAAGCAGGTAGCCATCGACAACGTTGGCCGGATGATTCGACGCGACTGGAACCATCCTTCCATCATCCTTTGGGGTGTGCGTATCAACGAGTCGCTTGACGACCACAGTTTCTATGTTCGAACCAACGCGCTGGCTCGTGCGCTCGACGAATCACGACAGACTGGCGGAATCAGATACTTCCAGGAATCCGAATTCATAGAAGATGTGTTTACGATGAACGATTTTGGATTTCCACTGAAGCCACCAAACCATCCGCGATACCTCAATACGGAGTTCGTGGGCCACACTTTTCCTACCAAGACGACCGACGACGATGAGAGGCAGCGCGAGCACACGCTGCGGCATGCACGCATCCATAACCAGCTTGCGTCCAATCCGCAGTACGCAGGCGGCATCGGCTGGTGCGCATTCGACTACAACACTCATGCCAACTTCGGATCGGGCGATCGCATCTGCTACCACGGCGTGACAGACATCTTCCGTGAGCCGAAGCCGGCCGCCGGATTTTACAAATCCCAGTGCGATCCGGCAGAAGAGGTTGTGTTGGAGCCCGCGTTCCATTGGGCGCGCGGAGATGAGTCGGTCGGATTCACAAAAGCCGTTATCTGCTCAAACTGCGAACATCTCAAGATCTTCGCGCGGCCTGACAGCTTGGAAAACAATCCGTGGGTTCCGATTGCTGAGATTGACCCCGATCGCATTGAGTTCGATCATCTAAAATATCCACCATTCGTACTCGACATGAGCAAACTCGACCTGAAAAAGTTTCGTGCCGGATGGGGTGACCTTCGCATTGACGGATACATCGGCGGCAAACAGGTTATCTCTAAATCGATCTCCGGACGCGGCGTCGACAGCAAATTTGTTCTCCTTCCCGACGATCACGAGTTGAAGGCAGATGGAGCCGATGCCACACGCGTCGTCGTGCGAGTGACCGACGAATTCGGCGCCATGAGGACTTACGCCAACGACCCAATTGTCTTTACGCTCGAGGGTCCGGCGAAGCTGATTGGAGACAATCCATTCGCTCTGATCGGTGGTACATGTGCCGTGTGGATTCGCGCAGGGGAAACGGCTGGAACAGTGCATCTCACCGCCAAGCATCCAAGGCTCGGAAAGCAAACCGTTTCATTCACCCTTACTGCGTCGCCCGCAGAGGCAGTTTAATCGTCACAGAAATTGCGCGTATAGCAAGCTCGATTGTTCTCCGCGCTGTTCTGCGACTTTCACATCCCAATGATCGCAATCAAATGCAAAGGCCGCTGCCAAGTCAGCAGCGGCACTTTGCAGCCATCTTTCCTCACTCGCCGTTTTGCGTACCCTGCGCCGAATGAACCACCCGGTAACTTGCTCCGCCCCTCGACCAAACGAGTAGCAGAATATCCTTACCCGCAGGAACCGAATGCACTTCGTTCGCGAACTTTTCCGCGCTCTCCACTGAGTGCCGGTTGACTTCAAGGATCACGTCTCCGGGTGCAAGTCCCGCGTCTTCCGCTGGGCTGGCTGGGCGAACGCTCTCAACCGCCGCGCCGTTCACCTTCGATGGCACTTTCAGTTGTTCACGAAGTTCCGGCGTCAGGTCGTTGACCGCTAAGCCGAGCTTTCCACCGTGCTCCGATTTCGATCCATCGTTTTCGGCAACGTCCTTCTCGCCGCGGAATTCTCCCACCTTCACGTTGATTGTCTCGGGCTTTCCGTCGCGTAAAATTCCAAGCGCGATCGTATTCCCCGGAGCAATCTGGCTTACCGCGACTTGTAGCGCCCCACCATTCACGATCTTTTTGCCATTGATTTCGCGCATCACGTCGCCGTTCTTCAGACCCGCGCGCCCTGCCGGCGAATCCGTTGTGACCTGGCTGATAATCGCCCCGCTCGCGTCCGGCAGGTTGAAGAAGCTGGCGTTATCCGGCGTGACATCATTCATGCTGATGCCCAGGTATCCGTGATGTACGGTGCCGTCTTTGATGATTGATTCGGCGCTGTTCCTGACAATCTGCGAAGGAATCGCAAATCCCGCACCAGCAAATGAGCCGTTGTTGGTGATGATGAAAGTATTGATGCCCACCAATTCGCCGCGTGCGTCCACCAGCGGACCGCCGGAGTTGCCCTGATTAATCGCCGCATCGGTCTGTATGAAATCACCAGGTTTTCGTGGATCATCGGAATACGGATTTGGCCTGTTCAGCGCGCTCACAATGCCGCGAGTGACCGAGAACTGAAAATATCCGAATGGGCTTCCAAACGCGAGAACCGTCTGCCCGGGTCGCAACTTGCTTGAGTCACCCCACGCAATGCTCGGCAGATTCTTCGCATCGATCTTGATCACCGAGAGATCGTTCAGCTTATCGGTTCCGATCAGCTTCGCGGGGAATACGCGCCGATCGTTCATCGTGACCTTGATCTGCATTGCGTGATCAACCACGTGATTATTGGTCACAATGTAGCCATCAGGCGAAATGATGATGCCGCTGCCGATGCCATGCTCCACCTGCGAGAGCGGTCTCAGGCCTTGGCCGTTGCCTCCAAAGCCAAAGAACCGGCGGAACTGCGGCGGAATGGAGCTCTGCGGAATGCCCGAATCCTGATCATCATCGTCTGCGGAGTTCTCAGGGGAGCCCTTTGCGGTGACTGAGACATTCACCACAGCAGGAGTGACCCGTGCTGCAACTGCCTCTACCGCGTTGTCGAGTGCAACCAGCGATGACACACTGTTGTCGTCCAGCGGAGCGGCAGCGCCGAGCGCGGCAGATGCGCTCGCAGCGTGCACCGCGTTGTGACCGATTAGAAACGCGCTGCCGAGCAAAAGCAGAGTGACCGCAACGGCCGCCGCGCCGTTCCTCTTCAATCTTGCGACTAATGAATTAGTTGATGCTGACATAACCTATCTCTCCGTGGGATTTGAAGTTGAACTTACAGTTGAATAAAGAACCAGCCGCTGCGCACCGTAGGTGCGTCAGGCTGAGCAGGTATCGAACCGGTGGGAAGAACTTTGAAGATTAGCTGCATGACCGTGATCTGATTTCGGACCTGATTTCCAGGGCCTCGATTTTCTGGAACCTGACTCTTTGATCGCTTAGGGATCTGACCGTTTCCCTGCTCCGATGCGTCGTGCGTGACGGAATCCTCGATGTAGCCCGCGCCGTAGTCAGACACCGCCACACCGTGTCGATCTTCGATTTGCACTTGCTCCCATGCAGCGAAAACAATCCACTGCTCAACGCCGTCATTCTTCAGCACACCATGTTCTGCGGCTTTCGCCACGATCTGCTTGCTTGCAGCGGGGACCACATTCATTTCGTCTGAGGAGGGCTCTTTCCTAATCGGCTTCTGCATCCGAACCAGCGATGGTTTAGGCTCTCGGACTCCAGGCATGACAGCCTTTGCCTGCACCGCATAGTATCTCGGAGCAACTCCGCCGCTCTTGATCGTGTCGGAAGCAGCCTCTGGCGCCGGTGCTGGGTCTGCTTGTCCTAATGCCGGCGTGATCGTCGTTGCATCCTGAACCTGCTGCCTCGGAACGAACGCAATCAACTGCGGACACTGCGCAAGTTCCACCGCACCTATGACAAGGGCGCATCCCAAGGTACCCAGCAAAGTGCCTGAGGTAATCGGATTCAACGTGTGCTTTTGAAACAGAATGCCATGTACCCGGTGCACCAGCTCCGATCGCCGCTGCCACGCACCCAACGAAAGCGCACCCAACGCTTGCGCTTTGGCTCGCCGTTCCAGTCCGCGCTCCGCCAGGCTCGCGAGACAGGCCGCATAAGCTCGCGGCGCATTCGTGAGCCTAACAACTCCCTCGTCGCAAGCCATTTCTCGCTCGCGGCAAAGCCTGTTCTCCATCCACCACAGCGCGGGGTTCAACGGAAAGAAGACTAGCGACAACTTTTGCAGCAAATTCGTCCAATCATCTCGACGCCGCAGATGCTCTGCTTCATGCAGCACAATCTGCTCAAGCTCACCCGCTGTCAGCCGAGTCAGAAGCCAGTCAGGAATAAGAATCCGCGGAGCAAAAAAGCCAATTACGCTCGGCCGCTCCAGCATCTTCGCACTGCAGACCTCAACGCGCGGACGCCCCAAATCGGCAAGAGAAGAAGAAAGACGTTCACTAACTTCGATCGGAGTCGCCGACTTCCACAGCATCCGCAACCGAATCGAGTGACCTATGAGATCAACGGCGCGCAGGATCGAAGCAAAAGCCCAAAGCCCAGAGATGGCCAAGCTCCAACGAATGTCCAGCTGAATCCATGGTCTTGTTGCGGCTTGCCCTAAGTTAGACGCCAGATCCGAACGAATTCCAGCCTGCACATACTCGATCATCGGCAAAACCGGCAAGCAAGCCGCCACCACGAACGCCGAAACCCATAAGAAGAACCGACGTCCCGCGTCGATTCGCGGCGCAAGTTTTAGGCATATCGCCAACCCGCAAGCCATGGCCGCAGTTTGCCAGAGCGAGGTGACAAACGACTCTGCTGCGACCCGAGTCAAAGCCGGCCAAGTCGCTTCAACCACTGCCCAGGCACTCGTGATCCCGACCACCGCCGTTATCTCCATGGCCTATTTCCCATCCAATTCATCGGGTGTCGCGTCCCGGATCGCCACTTTCAGCCGCTGCAATTCCTCCGCCGAAATTTCCTCGTCTTCCAGCATCGACAGCAACAGCTGCTCGCGTGAGTTCCCAAAGAAGCGGCTCAACATATGTCGAACTTCAGACCGACTCGCTTCTTCCTCAGCCACGCAGGGCCGATAAATAAACGCCCGCCCTTCCTGCCGGTGCTCGACATAACCTTTTTGCTCGAGGATGCGGATCGTCGTCAGCACGGAGTTGTACGCCAGTGTTTCTCCATCCGGCATGGCGGCAACTAGGTCGTTTACCGCCGACTCTCCCCGTCTCCAGAGGATCCGCATCAGCCGAAGCTCGGCTTCTGTCAGCGTGTTTGACTTCTTTGGAGGCATCCTTATCCTGTTAATTACATTCGGAGTCTAAGTCGGCGTTGCCTATGTTTTCACCCTTATGGACGAACAACTAAAGGATTAGTTAGCAAAGTGTACCAAACTTCTCATTTTGCGCTATTGTGTGAAACGCGCTATCGCCGATTCTGGAATAACATTAATCAGGAGAATAACTTATGGCTCCTCTCTCCGAAACTGAAATCAGCGCTCACCTTGCCGCCGTCCCCCATTGGACGATTAAGTCTGGTGAGCTTGTACGAACCTTTGAATTCAGGGACTTCCGGGCTTCCCTCGCCTTCGTCAACAAGGTTGGCGATGCCGCTGAAAGTGCGGGGCATCATCCCGACATCGATATTCGCTATAACAAGGTCCGTCTGGCGCTTGTCACTCATGACGCTGGCGGCCTCACAATAAAGGACTTCGACCTCGCTGCCGCTGCCGACCTGCTAGTCTGATCGCGACTTGAGAAGTCGTAACCCGGACGAATCGGACACTCATGGGTCGGCGATCGTTCTTCGCATGAAAGCGGCCTCCCAGTCGACAAAACAGAGCATGAGTGTGCCCACGTGTCGCCCAAAGACGCCGCGCCTGGCTTACTTTCGGCGCCTCGAGCACCTGGGAGTCGTTGTTTTTTGTCCCTTAATGTCGACTCTAGTCTCATCTGCCAGCCGATGTGATTGACCTCACATCAGCATCCCCGTATATTAGTTCCATGAGTCTCTGTTCCATGCTGGCCGCTTGTTGCGCATGTTGTCATGCGTCGCGCCGGACTATGGGATAAGTAACCTCTAGACTCAGAACAATCTTCCCATTAGCCCGCGCCGCAGATTCCCTGCCGCCGCGGGTTTTTTATTGCCTGAGATTACACAAAGGAATGCATGACAGCGATTCGCGATCAACACCGGAGTATCGACGAACCCACTTCGAAGGCCTTCAGCGCGCCTGCGCCTGCGCCTGCGATTCCCGCACCTCGCCCCGCCGGTAAGGATGACCGCCTCAACCACATCCAGCTTCTCGAGGCCGAGAGCATTCATATCTTCCGCGAGGTCGCTTCGGAGTTCCAGAACCCGGTCATGCTCTACTCCATCGGCAAAGACTCTTCGGTCATGTTGCGCCTCGCGCAAAAGGCCTTCTATCCCGCGCCGATCCCCTTCCCGCTGCTTCACGTCGATACCGGTTACAAGTTTCGCGAGATGATTGATTTTCGCGATCGCTACACCGCCGAGCTCGGTCTCAAACTGATTGTGTGGCGCAACGAAGAAGCTCTCGCTGACGGCGCCAATCCTGTACGACTGGGCACACAGCGCTGCTGCGGCCTGCTCAAGACCCAGGCCCTGCTCGACGGATTGCGTGCTCACGGCTTCGATGCTGCCTTTGGTGGAGCCCGCCGCGATGAAGAAAAGTCTCGCGCCAAGGAGCGCATCTTTTCCTTTCGCGACAGCGCCGGCCAGTGGGACCCCAAGAATCAGCGCCCCGAGTTGTGGAGCCTCTTCAACGGCCGTATCGGCCCTGGAGAGAGCATTCGCGTCTTTCCGCTTTCCAACTGGACCGAACTCGACATCTGGCACTACATCCATCTCGAAAAGATCCCCATCGTTCCTCTTTATTTTGCAGAAAGACGCCGAATGTTGGTGCGCGGCGATGGCCTCATTCCCGTGGAACAGCCTTTCGTTCAGGGTCTGCCTGGCGAGGAGCAATGGGTCAACTGCCGCCTCCGTTCGCTTGGCTGCAGTCCCTGCACCGGCGCTATCCGCTCCGATGCCGACACCGTTCCCAAAATCATTGAGGAACTGATGGCCATGCGGAATTCCGAGCGTGCCAATCGCATCATCGACCACGATCAGGACGGCTCCATGGAGATCAAAAAGCGGGAGGGCTACTTTTAATGACTTCCGCAGAGAGTTTCATCGCTGTCGCCGACAACGAACCAGCAGCTGAACCCTTGGGCATCGAATCGCGCCTCGAAGCCGAGCTTGCCAAAGACTTGCTGCGCTTCAGCACCGCTGGCAGCGTGGACGATGGCAAGTCCACTCTGATTGGCCGCCTTCTCTATGATTCTCGAAACGTCTACGACGACCACATTCGCTCCGTCACGCGCAACCAGGCTATCGATTTCGCGATGCTCACAGACGGCCTGCGCGCCGAGCGCGAGCAGGGAATCACCATCGACGTCGCCTATCGATATTTTTCTACACCGAAGAGAAAATTCATCATTGCCGACACGCCGGGCCACGTGCAGTACACGCGCAACATGGCCACTGGAGCGTCTACCGCCGATGTGGCAATCGTCCTGGTGGACGCGCGCAAAGGCATTCTCGATCAGACTCGCCGTCACGCCTGCATCGCCGCCCTGCTCGGCATTCCAACTATCATCGCAGCCGTCAACAAAATGGATCTCGTCGATTTCTCACAAGAGGTCTTCGACCGCCATAACAGCGATCTACTCGCTCTTGCCCGTCGACTTGAGATTCCCGAACTCATCGCCGTACCGGTCAGCGCACTCGACGGAGACAACATCGTATATCGCAGCCAGCGCATGTCCTGGTATGAAGGCCCGAGCCTGCTCGAACTGCTCGAGACGGTCCCGCTGGCCATCGAAAGAGCGAATGCAGGCTTCCGATTCCCGGTGCAGCGTGTCGTTCGTCCTCACCAGGACTTTCGCGGATTCGCCGGCCAGATCACGGCGGGCACCGTGCATCCCGGCGACGAAGTGTTGGCGCTCCCATCGGGCCGTCGAACCCGCGTTCGCACTGTGACCACATGGGACGGCGATCTCGACCGCGCACACGCTCCGCAATCCGTCGTTCTCACGCTTGAGGACGAGACCGACCTCAGTCGCGGTGACATGATTGCCTCCGTCGCCGCGCCTCCCCACAAAACGAAACGCTTTGAAGCCACCATAGTCTGGATGCACCTCAAGCCTTTGCAACCCGGCGCAACATACCTGCTCAAGCACAGTTCGCAGACTGTGCGCGCTACTGTAGTTGAGCTGCGTTCCCGAATCGACGTCGAACATCTCGCCCAGCATGAAGCTGGACAGCTAGGGCTCAACGACATCGGCCAAGTCGTCATCGAGACGAGTCGCCCCTTGCTGGCGGACCTCTATCGTGAAAGCCGCGCAACTGGCAGCCTCATCCTCATCGACCCCGCCGACAACACCACCGCCGGCGCTGGCATGATTCGCAGTATCTCTGATGTGGATGAATCTGCATCCGGCATCAATCGCGCAACCCGAGGGTTGCTCGTTCTAGGCAACCGCCCGCACCTGGCATCTGAACTCGAAAAGGCCCTCCTTGACGCCGGGGCACTTGTACTTCGGACCCACTTCCCTGTTTCGACACAGCTTGTCACCATCGCTCGTCTCGGTGCCGTCGTGCTGGTCGAGAGCCACGAGGACACCCCATTGACAATCACTCGCGTGGACGTGCTGAACGCAAAACCGCGAGAACTGGCTGCCTCATTGGAATTTGCCGAGCCCGATCAGATACTCAATGAGTTGCAACGCCTCGAATCTATTCCGACTGGAGAAGATGAAAATGACAACGGCCTCGGCATCTGACGCTCTTCCCATTGCAGCAACCGAGTTTCTCCGCGACCGTCTTGCCCGCTCGCAGCATGTCTGCGTCACAAGCAGCTTTCAGGCCGAAGACATGGTCGTCCTGCACATGGCGCTGCAAAGCCTGCCGCGTGTCCCAGTCATCTTTCTCGAGACCGGCTATCACTTTCCTGAAACCATCGCCTATCGCGACCGTATCGCCAGAGATTGGAACCTGAATCTCCTGGTTGTAGAGCCCGAACAAACAGTAGCTCAGCAAGAAGCCCAGTTCGGCATCTTGAACCAAACCGCTCCAGACCGCTGCTGCGCCCTGCGCAAAGTCGAGCCGCTTTTCCGGGCGCTCGCCCCATTCGAAACCTGGGTCACCGGCTTGCGTCGCCAACAGTCGAAATCGCGCGCCAATCTTCAACCCGAAGAGCCCTTCACTCTACCCACCGGCCAGACTCTAGCCAAGCTGAGCCCGCTCGCAGAGTGGACCACCCGCGATGTCTGGCACTACGCCGGGGCGCACAGCATTCCACTCCTGTCCCTTTACGACAAGGGATACACAAGCATCGGCTGCGCGCCATGCACAAGCCTGCCCTTCGATCCCAACGATCCGCGGTCCGGGCGCTGGTCCGGCCAAAAGCTCGAATGCGGTATCCACCTGCAGGCGAAATAGCTCGGAGATTTAGATGGAACTTGTACTTGGATTTGTGATTGCCGCGTTGATTGCGATGACCGGAGTGGGCGCCGGCACCATCACCGCGCCTTTGCTCATCCTCTTCCTTCACGTTCCGGTTGCGGATGCGGTCGGCATATCGCTGGTGTACTCGGCCGCAGTCAAACTGGTTGTCGTTCCTGTGCAGGCCTGGCGTCGCAAGGTTGAGTGGCGCACTCTCGGCGTGATGCTCTCGACCGGCGTGCCTGGGGTTGTTCTCGGCTCCATCATTTTCCGACGCGCAGCTCAGAATCATGCCAATCCGCTCTGGCTCTATCTGGCGCTTGGCGCCATGATTGCCTCATCGTCCGCGTGGCACATCTTCAGGCATTTCCGTCCGGCCACCGTGAGCGACAACCGCCCCAATCGCCCCGCCTGGCTGGCGATTGCCATGCTGCCTGTTGGCGCCGAAGTGGGCTTCTCATCCTCCGGAGCAGGCGCGCTTGGCACGCTTGCACTGCTCGGCCTTACTCCGCTTGAAGCGCCCATGATCGTCGGTACCGATCTCGCCTTCGGATTGTGCATCTCTCTGATCGGCGGATCGCTGCATCTTAACCACGGAGGGCTCGATCGGGCTTTACTGACCAACTTGATTGTCAGCGGCATTCTTGGTGCGTTGGCCGGCACCGTTCTCGCGTCCCGTGTTCCTGCTCGCACCATGCGGCTTGCGCTTTCACTCTGGCTTTTCACCATGGGAATGCAGCTCTGCTGGCAGGCGCTGTAGCAATCACGCGAGTCATCCGCGTAACGCAAGAGCTTGCCATTCCCGCGTCCCGCTGGCCATACTGGCTACGGCGCCTCTCCGGGCCTCATCCTGGTACGCAAGCGAGAATCCACTTTGGCGCGTGAGTTACGCACGGCACGTCTGGAACGAAAGATCTGCATATCCGAATCGGCGCAGTGTTTCCACTTCGATTTCGTCATCGACGAGGTCGACTGCTTCCCGTTCATCGCCGGCCAATTCATCTCGGCCGTAGCCACAGACGCAAACGGGAAGCAGCAGACCCGCGCCTACTCCATCGCCTCGGCAGCCAAAGCAAATCGGTTCGACCTCTGCGTCAATCGCGTCCCAGAAGGCTTCTTTTCAAACCATCTAGCCGACCTCACCGACCTGCCTCCGGGCGGAACCGTTCGCGTGCACGGCCCGCACGGCCATTTCATCATGCGCCAGCCCGTCACCGATTCCATTTTTGTTGCGACAGGCACGGGCATCGCTCCCATGCGTGGTTTTGCGCAGTGGCTGTTCCCGGAGTCCGGTCCCGACGCGGGCTTGGACCGCAGCGAGGGCAAAGATATTTGGCTCGTCTTCGGCACACGCTACGAGAGCGAACTGTACTATCGCGAAGAGTTCGAGTCGCTCGCTGCACGAAAGCCGAATTTCCATTACCTCGCCACGCTCAGCCGTGCAGACGCGAGCTGGACCGGTCTTCGCGGCTATGTGCAGGACCACGTCGCCCGCATCGTTGAGGAACGTGCCGCGCGTCTCGGCCAGCCGCTTCCGGCGCCTCCGCCCGACCCCTCGCTCCTGCCTGCCGAATTGAAATTCGACATCTATGCCTACATTTGCGGCCTCAACAACATGGTCGCCGGCGTTCGCGAAAAGCTGGCGAGCTACGGTTGGCACCGCAAGCAGATCGTCTTCGAACGCTACGACTGATTTTCGATGCGCGATTACAGTGAGGTTGTCTGCGAAGACGATGCTACAGATTGAACAGTTCGCGTAGCCTCTTCGTCTGCGCGCGGCTTACGGGAATCTCCGTCTGCTTCTTGTCGTTCATGCGCAGTTGGTAGCTCGACTTGAACCAAGGCACCACTTCACGAATGTGGTCGATGTTCACGACGAAGCCGCGATGCGCTCGCCAGAATAGTGCAGGATCCAATTGCTCCAGCAGTTCTTCGAGCGTGCGGCACTTTGAGTGGCCTTCAAAATTCTGGGTCACCACTCGAATCACGCCCTCATCGATTGCCGCGTAGCAAATCTCCGCCTGGTCCACCAGCAATAGCCGGCTCTGCGCCTGCACAATCAACTTGGCGGGCTGGGCAGCACGTGTGCCGCCTTGAGGGGTCTTCAGCAACCGCAAGAGCGCATCGAGTTGCGACTCAATCGGGGACTCATTCGGAGACGTGGCCCCCGAAGTAGCGCCTGTGATGCGTCCGCGAACGCGTTCCAGCGCCTGCTCTACTCTGTTGCGATCGAAGGGCTTCAGCAGATAATCGACTGCGTTCACGTCGAACGCACGGACCGCGTACTGGTCGTACGCCGTCGCAAATATAAACTGTGGCAAGCTCCAGCCATTAGCGCCGGGCTCAGCGCGCCGGCGGTCCATGACTCGCTGAATCACTGCGAATCCGTCGAGCCCCGGCATTTGAACGTCGAGAAAGACCAGGTCCGGATGGTATTCCTCAATCAGCTCGACGGCCTCGATGCCGTTGTCACCCTGCGCCACCACTTCGACGTCGCCCATTGAATCGAGCAGGAACATCAACTCGTCGCGAGCCAGTTGTTCGTCGTCGATAATGAGCGTGGATAAAGGCATGGAAACCGGAAGCTTGATTGTAGGAAGGGAACGGGGCCCGGTCAATGCGTTTTGCGGCTGGTAGTTCGTTTCGAGACTGGCACTACTCTCCCAAAACTCTCAACCGCGCCGGCATCTGATCGCCTTCGAGCTCATGGCCGCAACGAGTGCAGAATTGATCGGTGGCCCTTACCGTGCGGAAGCAGTTCCCGCAACTCGCCGTCAACTGGTAGTTGCACTGCGGACAAAAGTGGAAATCGCTCTGCACATGCGTTGCGCAGGCCGGGCACCGCGACACCAGCGGCGCCCGCAGCAGAAAGTAGAGCACCGCGCCAATTCCGCCTGGCATCACAAAACAAATCAACATCCAAAACTGCGCGCTCATCGCGCGCCGAGGCGCATCCTTGCTGACGTACCCAATCATCAGGAAATAAAGCGCTGCCACCAGTCCCCACGAAAGGTTAAGGTAGATGCGCAAACCGAGCGGCGGAATATGGTGCTGCGTCGTCGGAAAAACCAGCCAGAAGTAGTACTCCACCAGCACAAAAACCACAGCGGCGGCCATGATTGACCACACCGGAATCAACCGTGTGTCTTCGTTGGCGTTAATCAATTGAGGATCGCGCATCATCGTTTCCCTCCCCCTCGGAAGGGCCTTGCAGCAGCCTAAGCCAAGCTTAATTGCTATTAAAATGGACGGTAAGGACAGTCTGGAAGTTGCGCTCAGTTTAGTTGTATATGCAACCTGGCCATCAATCTAATATTTGCGGCGAAGCCACCCCGCCAATAGAGCGGACGCCAGCAGGGCGGTACTGAAGAAGAATCCCCACACCACTAACTGGCTGATGAGACTGGTTAGATGCTCTTCCTCGATCAGGGAATCTGCCACCCACCACACCGGCGGTCCCAGCACAAAAAACACCACCAGCGTCACGGCCAGAGTGATGGCGCGGATTCTCTTGCGCCCGGCCTTTTGTTCTTTCATTACGCCCAGGGAGGCCATCACGACGCGACGGGTGCGGTGAGCCACTCCGCAGTCGTGGGCTGCATCGACTCCGCAAAGAGTTCCCACATTTTCGCGGTCTTTTTGCATGACCTTGTCTTGGTCGTCCACCGCGCCGCTGACCGGAACAAAAACCTTCACACCGCCTCCCGGCGATGAATCTGCGAGCGTTCCAGACGCGGCCTGATTGCGGCCATACCTCGGTAAAGCCTTGATTTCACAGTTGAAAGAGGCGCACGCGTGACCTTGGCGATCTCCTCCAGCGACATCTCTTCGTGAAAACGAAGCACCAGGACTTCGCGATACAAAGTGTCCAAATGGAGCAACGCACCCGCGACCCGCTCCCGGTCCTCTACGTTCGAAAAATGATCGAACGGAGTCGGCTCGTGATCGGCGACCTCAAATGTGATCGGACGATCGTCGTCACCGCCAGCTTCAAACAGCTCGTCCAGGCTCGACATGGTCCGCTTGCGCCGATAATCGATCACCAGGTTGCGTGCGATGGTGAAAAGCCAGGTTTCAAACCTCGCCTTCCCGTTGAACTGCCCACCCCGCGTCAACACCCGCATCCAGACCTCTTGGAAGAGGTCGTCCGCCATCTCGCGATTTCCAGTCAAAAACAGCAGATAGCGCAGCAGCCGGTGCTGGTAACGGACAATCAGTTGATCCAGAAGTCCGGCGTCCTGCCGCTTAAGTCCTTCTGCAACAGCGAGATTCTCCTGCCGTACCTGCTCCTCGGCTTGAGTCGCAACACCAGGGTTGAAGAGCGAACGAATTGCTGCAACCGTACTCATCTTGTTCAATTAGACGACAAAGTTGCCCGCAAAGCCGCTAAAAATTGAGAATTGCACCATAAATACACCGATTTAGCGAAAGGTTTCGGGCTGGGTACCCAAAAGCGGAGTTTTTGGACCGCTTTGGAGCGACGACGGACCTTTGCTATCGGTCGGAGATTCGAGTCGTCGCCGGTTCGCGTCAGCAGACGCTCTGCTCCCGAATGGTCTGAGAATCGCTTCGGTTCTAAGGCCCTACTCGGTGCGCAGCGCTTTAAGAGGATCGACCCTGGCCGCGCGCATTGCGGGCATCGCACTCGCCGCCATCGCAACCACTGCGACACCCGCTACTGCCAGCAAATAGCTCACCGCATCAAACGGCTTGACGCCATACAGAGACGACGTCAGCGCGCGCCCCACCAGCATGGCCAGCGGAACACCCGTCGCCACTCCCACCGTCGTGAGCAGCAGGCTGTCTTTCAAGATCATCCACACAACCTGACCACGCCGAGCGCCTACAGCCATGCGTACGCCAATCTCCGCCGTGCGCATGCTCACGCGATACGCGAGCGTTCCATACAGGCCAGTCGCCACCAGCACCACCGCCAGGACTCCGAAGAACCCGGCGAGACGCGCAAACAGCACATGCTCCGAGATAGTCGTATCAAATTGCTCGCGTTGGGTCATGGGCCGGATCAGCGGCAGGTTGGGGTCGAGCTGCTGCATCGCCTTGCGCGCCGACGGCAGAATCGCAAGCGGTGCGCCGTGCACTCGCATCTCGACGTGCATCGGCCCGGCCATAGGAATCTGCGCGTACATGTACCACGCCATTGGAATCGGTTCTTCATCTATACTGCGATATTTGTGATCCTTCACCACGCCGACGATGGTCATCGTGTAGCGTCCATCATCGGTTCCAATGGTGTGTCCGAGCGGGTTCCGATTGGGCAGGAAGCGTAGCGCAAATTGCTCATTGATGATGCCGACATGAGGCGACGCTGCCGTATCGGAGTCAGAGAAATCGCGGCCTGCAAGCACAGGCACGCCCAGAGTGCGGAAAAAGTCCGGCCCTACAACATTGCTGCGGACCGTTCTCGAGGCGCCGTTCGCCACCTCCGGCAACCTGCCGTCCACCCTCATGTCGCTGTTGTCAGACCACCACGATCCGAGGCGTTCTTCCATTACGGTCACCGACTCCACACCCGGCAGCGTGCGCAGCTTGTTCATCAAATTCACATAAAAGGCCTTGCCCTCGGGAATCGACGGAATGTCTGGTTTCACTCCAAAAACGACGAGGCCATCGACCCGCATTCCCAGGGGAGTATTTTCCAGATTGCGCAAGGTGCGAAGCAGCAAACCTGCGCCAACCAGCAGCACCACGCACAGCGCCATCTGCAGTGCGACAATGATCCTGCCGGTGCGCGACTTGCCCGCATCGGCATTGGAAGTGGCCGCCGATGTCTTGAGTGCCATTTCCGCTCCGCCGGCAAGCGCCACACGCAGCGGAGCCAGGCCAAACAGAAGCCCTGCAAACACCAGTACGCCCAACGTGAACAGCATCACCGTCTTGTCCGGTGCAAGGCTGGACTCGATCTGCGCCCAGCGCCCGAGCAGCCGCGTCGCCATCTCCGCAAATCCCCACGCCAGCGCGCCCCCCGCCGTAACCAGCAGCAAACTTTCGGTCAGTAGTTGCCGCAGCAACTCGCCGCGCCCCGCGCCCAGCGCCAGCCTCAGGGAGAACTCTCTCTGCCGTGTCGCGTTCCGCGCCAGCAGCAGCATCACCACATTGGCCAGCGCGATGAGCACCACCAGACCCACCATCGCCATCAGGATGCGCAGCGGATTGCCATACTGCTGTTCATATCCTGGAAAGCTCTTGGCATCCGCCAGGCTCAGAACCGGCGGCTTCTCGCCCTGCATCGGAGATCCACCCAAACCAACATAGGCCGCCGTTTGAAACACGGGCTGCAGTTGCGCAACCGCCTGTGTTCTTGTCACGCCTGGAGCAAGACGACCAATCAAGCGCAGGCACCACCAGGTGGAATTTGCGATGTAGGTCTTGCCGTCGTCCAGAGGATTACCCCACGCATTCAATTCCGGGCGGCTCTGCAACGGAATCCAGAAATCGGTCGAGCCGCTGCCTTCGACCCCTTCGAAGCCTTCCGCGGCTACTCCAACAATCGTGGTGGCCACGGCATTCACAAAGAGCGTCTTCCCCAATACGTCCGGATCGCGAGCGAACCGACGTGTCCAGTAGTTGTAGCTGATCACCGTAATCGGCGCATGGTTCGTCTCATCCTGTTCACTGAAACCGCGACCAAGGGGCAAATTGACGCCGAGGCCGGAGAAGAAGGTCCCGCTCACCATGTCGCCTTCGGCCTCTTCCGGTTGCGCGCCATAACGGACCGCCACCTTGCTTCCGGACAGCGGCACATATGCCATCAACGGCGAGAGCCCCTGGGTCTGTTGTCGCAGCGCATCGTACACGTGATAGGAAAACGTTTCGTTGGAATCTATGGTGCCGGTTCCGCGGGGCGCGTTGGATGTTCTTAAATACACCAAGCGATCTGGATCGGTGACCGGCAGCGACTTGAGCAGCACTGCGTTCATTACGCTGAAGACTGCCGTGTTCGCGCCAATCCCGAGGGCGAGGGTCAGGATCGCGGTTGCTGCAAACCCGGGACTTTGCAGCAGCGATCGCAAACCGAATCGAAGATCGCGACCCAGCTTGTCGAGCCATACCCATCGGCTCTTTAAATAGAAGCGCTCCTGTGCGGCGCGCACATTGCCGAATTCGCGACGTGCCTTCCACCGCGCGTCGTCCTCGCTCAAGCCCTCGTGGCGCAGTTCGTCGGCTTCCAGCTCAAGATGCGTTTTGATTTCTTCTGCAAAGTCTTCTGCACTGCGCTTGCGTCGGAACATACTCACGCCTCCTCGCCTTGTGGTCCCTTGCTGGAATCCAGAATCAAACCCATCGCATGCGTAAGCCGCCGCCACTCGCCGGTCTTCTCCGCAAGCTGCTCGCGCCCCTTCGGCGTCAACGAATAGAACCGCGCCTTGCGGTTGTTCTCGCTTACGCCCCATTTGGCTTGAATCCATTTCTTGTCTTCCAGCCGCTGAAGCGCGATGTAAAGCGATCCGTGGTCGACAAAGAACACCTCTTCCGACTGGCGTTGGATCAATCGCGCCACCCCTTGACCATGGCACGGTCCCAGCACCAGCGTCTTGAGGATGAGGAGGTCGAGGGTGCCCTGCAGCAGGGCAATGCGATCGTCGTTTGTATCTTGGGTAGTCATTCGACCCAAGTATTCAACTATTCGGGTCGGATGTCAACCCGAGAGTCCGGCGCATGAAAATCGGGCACCTCATCCGCGTCCGCCCTTGAGGCGTGCAACCCGCAAAGCATCCTCCATTGCCTTCACTACCCGTCGCTCCCTTCCATCCACAGTCTGCACGTAAAAGATTCCCAGCAAATGGTTGCGCCTTTGCGTTGGAGTCATCGCGTCCCATCCCTCTCTTGCCAGCGGCTGCCGCTGAAAGGCTGCGCGAAGAATCGGCGGCGGCTCCGTTTCGCCCTCCATCGCCAGCATCAGGCTCTCGGCCATCTTCTCTGCCCGCAACTCTCGCGTCTCGGAATTCTTGGCCTGGTCCACAAAGCCGCCGATCCCCTTGCGCATTGACGGGCTCAGACCATCGAACCACCGCCGCAGTCGCCGATCGCCCTTTAACGCATTCGCTAATTCCTTTGGAACCGAGACAACCTGCTCCTCCATGTCGGGCTCCAGTCGAATTTGCACCTTTGATCCGGCCCTCGCATTCGCTCCCGCCTGCATCTTCTTGTTAACCAGCAAGACGTAGCCCTGCCCCTTCGCCATGGGAAGCAGAGACGTGCGAAACGAGAAGCCGTTGATCTCGCCCAGGACCCGCCGGCTGCTCCAATTGGGCCAGGCCTTCTTCAAGTCAGCCGGAATTCGAGCAAGCACCCAGTGCAAGCTCGTTCCGGCCGCCTCCAGCACCGCCCGAAAGGATTTGTGTTTTGCATCACTCATCGGCTATCAGCCCGCCTCAGTATGCAGCCCAACCTGCGCTATCGCAAGCACATCGACGCGTGATCTTGCTCTAACTCGCCATCCGCTTCCGTGGTGAAACCGCGAAATTCGAAGCCGCGCAATCTACACTATCCTTCATGGAAGTTCTCTACGGCGTGCATTCGGTTCAGGAGGCTCTCAGGGCCGGCCGACGGCGCTTTGACCACGTGCTCGTCTCCAGCGAGCGACACGACGATCGCCTCGCCCGCCTCGTCTCTGAATGCAAATTAGCGGGCGTCCGCGTTCGCCAGGAAGGCCGCGACCAACTCACCCAGGTTGCTGGAACCGCCGCTCACCAGGGAGTGGTCGCCTATGTGCGGCCGCAGGAGGCCCTCACCATCGAAGACCTCTACACCGCACCTCCGTCTGCACAGCCCACCGCCCGCCTGCTGCTCGCGCTCGATGGCGTTGAAGATCCTCAGAATCTCGGCGCCCTCCTCCGCGTAGCCGACGGCGCGGGCGTCGACGGAGTGATTCTCACTGAACGCCGTTCCGCCCCGCTCAGCCCTGTCGCCGTGAAAGCCAGCGCCGGTGCCTCCGAACACCTTCGCATCGCCCGCGTCGTCAACCTCGTTCGCGCTCTTGAGGACTTGAAGCAGCAAAACCTTTGGATCATCGGCCTCGACGAACGCGGTGAGTCCGACTACGACCAGTTCGATCTCACCGGCGACTGCGTGCTGGTGCTTGGCCGCGAAGGTGCAGGGCTCCACGAGCTCGTCCGCCGCACCTGCGACCATCTCCTGCGAATTCCCATGGCCGGTGGCGTAAGCTCCCTCAACGTCTCTGCCGCCGGAGCCGTTGTCCTCTACGAGGCCTTCCGTCAACGCCGTAATGCAGCCCTCAGAGCAGGAGGCGCTGTTGGCCTCACCGCAGGGGCCGCGTCCAAGAGAAAGCAACAGAAAGGTCTCGGTTCATGAAGTTTTCCATTGCCCGGACGGTGGCAATCAGCACCATTGCCACGCTCCTGGCGGCTCTGCAATGCGGCGCCCAAAACTCCCCAAGCACGCCGCCCGCTCCACCGAAGTCCGATCCCAGCCAACCTGCCCAATCCACCGGACAGGTCATCTTTTCGCGCTCCGTCGATGCCGACGGCAACACCATCTCCAACACCGGTTCCGCTGCCGGCAAACACTCGGCCCAGATCGCATCGGCCCCGTCCGTGGAAGACGCCGAGCGTCGAGCCATCACATTCACCGGATTCGATCTCGACGTTCGCTTGCAGACCGATGCCCAGCAAATCGTCGTTCGCGCCCTCGTTACCGTGCGCAATACAAGCAAGACTGCGCTGCCCCGCATTCCTCTCCAAATCTCCTCATCCCTCAATTGGGAGCGGATTCGTATCGGCGGCCGCGATGTGACCTTTTCCGTCGCCACCCTCAACTCCGACGCCGACCACACCGGCCAGCTTCATGAGGCTGCCGTCCCGTTGCCGCAGCCGCTTGCCCCAGGCGCGTCCCTCCAACTCGACGTCACCTATTCCGGGACGATCGCCGCCTCCGCCCAGCGCCTCCTCACGGTCGGAACTCCCGAAGACGCGGCTCTTCATTCCGACTGGGACCAGATCAGCGCCTCTTTCACCGGTCTGCGCGGCTTTGGCAATGTCGTTTGGTATCCGGTTTCGAGCGTTCCCGTCATTCTCGGCGACGGAGCTCGCCTCTTCGACGAGATCGGAACCCACAAGCTCCATCTTTCCGGCGCCGCATTCCGCCTTCGCCTCACCGTCGAATTCCCCCACGGCCAGCCGCCCACCGTCGCTCTCGTAAACGGACATCCGCTCCCGCTCACCATCGCTGACTCAGCCATCCACAATCCCGACGTTTCCGGTGTAGCAACCGGCGCCACAACCAATGACACGCTGGCCTTTGAGGCTCCCAGCCTCTTCGTGGCCGTCCGCACGCCGCACACCGGCGCCCATGTCACGGCCTTTACTCTGCCCGAAGACGAAGTCGCCGTGAAAAGCTGGCTCGCAGCCGCCGCCGAGGTCTCGCCCTTTGTTGAACGCTGGCTCGGCCCGCAGCCGCGCGCCGAGCTTACCCTGCTCGACTTGCCCGATGCAGACGACGCCCCATGGGAGTCGGGCGCGCTTCTCGCCATCGGGTTTCGCCAGGACGCTCCCCAGCAGATGAACAGCGTCCTCGCCCACGCCCTGACTCATGCCTGGATGAGTCCCACCCCTTCATGGCTCAACGAAGGAGCATCCAACTTCATGGGCATCGTCTGGGTCGAGCGCCATAAGGGCCGCGATCAGGCCGTGGCCACACTCGAAGCTGGCCGCCCCGCCCTCGCCCTCGCCGAACCCGCAAGCCCGGGCGACAGTGCCGGACAACCGCTCTCCTCAGCCATCTCCCCGGTCTATTACCGCACCAAGGCAGCCTATGTCCTCATGATGCTGCGCGACCTCATCGGCGACGACGCGCTCGCCTCGGCTCTACGCGACGTGAATGCCACGCCCAGCCAATCTGAAGCCGCACAGACAGCCCTATTCGAGCAATTCCTCAAGAAAGCCGCGCCCCGCCGCGACTTCTCCTGGTTCTTTTCCGATTGGATTGATGCCGACAAGGGCTTGCCCGACCTGACCATCGACAAGGTCTTCCCCAACGCCGTTCAATCCGGCAACTGGCTCGTTTCTGTTAGCGTCTCCAACGCCGGGTACGTCGCTGCGGAGGTCCCGGTCATCGTACGCTCGGCCACCAACACCACCGCCGAACGCATCCTCGTACCCGATCGCGGCAACATCACTCACCGCATGCTCATCCAGGGCAGGCCCACCGAGGTTCAGGTCAACGACGGCATCGTCCCAGAAACCCAGGCCGGCGTCCACATCACCAGACTCGACCAGCCCGAAGGCGGTCCCTCCCCAACGAGTCCACCGCAATAGATGTGTGCAATAAATTCGGCGGTGATATCCCTGGCATGCAAAAGTCTCCACCCAAAGAAGGATGCGTACCTACCAACACTCTGCGTACCATAGCCCCACGATGGAGGCCGATCCCCAATCCAAGCGGCTAATGGGAGTGTGGGCGGCAACGGCCGTCGTCACCGGCGAGGCCATTTCGCTCGGCATCTTCCTCACCCCGGCTGCCATGGCACGCTCGCTTGGCTCTCCGGCCCTGCTGGCAGCCGTCTGGTGTGGCATGGCAATCCTCACCCTCGCCGGCGCCCTCTGCTTCACTGAGCTCGCCGTCCGCAATCCACACGATGGTGGTGAATACCTCTATCTCCGCCGCGGCTACGGCCGTCGAGTCGCATTCCTCTATGGGTGGATGGCTGCGGTAGTCATGTACCCTGGCGTCGCCGCAGCCCTTTGTGTCGGCACCGTGCCGTACATTCAAGCCTTGGTTTCTCTCCCTCCCCTGCTCGCCACAGCCCTCCCCGCCCTCATCCTGCTCACGCTTGGCGCGCTCAACTTTTTCGGTACGCGCCTCAGCAGCGGTGTAATGACTACCCTTAACTGGCTTAAGGTTCCCGTTCTAGTTGTACTTGTCGGCTGGGCCCTCTTCTCGGGCCATGCCGCTATGGCAAACATCACGCCGCTCGCCGCGCGCCGCGCCGGCTCTGATCCGCTCATCGAGGGCATTGCCGGCGCAACGATCAGCGCCTTCTTTTGTTTCGGCGGCTGGTGGGAAGCGGGCAAAATAGCCGGCGAAGTCCGAAATCCTTCGCGCAACCTTCCAGTTGCATTTTCTGGCGGCGTCCTCATCGTCACAGCACTCTATCTGCTGCTGAGCTGTGCATTCGTCGCCGTGGTTCCCATGCAGCAGATCCAATCGAATACTGCATTCGTCGCTCAATTTGGTCAGGCGCTCTTCGGATCGGCCGGCGGCCGCGTACTCTCGGCATGCGTTGTTCTAAGCGTGCTGGGCGGCCTCATGGTGCTCAGCATGGCCGTGCCCCGCGTCACCTACGCACTGGCGCGCGGCGAGTCCGGCTTCGAAGCACACGCGGGCGCACTCGCCGCTTTTGCTCGCCTCCATCCGCGCTTTGGCACTCCTGCAAACGCAGTCCTGCTCCAAACTGGAATGGCGCTGCTGGTGCTGAGTCTCGGCGCATTCGATCGCATCCTCGCCTTCATCATCTTTTCTGCAGTGGTTTTTCTCGCGCTCACCGCATCCACGCTTTTTCGCGCCATCACGCCGGTGCGACGCTGGTGGTTTCCGCTTGCGCCGATCGTGTTCATTACCGGCAGCGGACTCCTCGCAGTCATGCTGCTGATGCACAACCCGGGTGCTGCTCTGCTCGGCGCCGCCATCGTTCTAGCCGGCCTCCCCGCCCGTTGGCTCTTGACACGAACCCCTCGTGCAGGCGCAAATGTTTCGAGCACCCCGAATCCGCTGACAACTGACAACTGATCACTGACAACTGGAGAATCCCATGCCACACATTGCTCTTCCCTCCGGCCAAATCGGCATCCGCGGCGCAATGGCCTTCCGCCCCGACACTGCGCGCCCTCTCAACGAGCTGGTCGAAATTCTGCTCACGGGGCCAAGCACACTCACAAAAGGCGAGCGCGAATTGATCGCCACCTATGTCTCCAGCCGCAACTGCACGCATTTCTGCGAAAGCATTCACGGAGCCATTGCCGCTGCTCACCTTGGCGGCGACGAGGCGCTGGTCAAACAGGTGAAGACTGATTTCACCAAAGCCAACATCACCGCCAAACTCAAAGCCCTGCTTGCGATCGCCGGCAAAGTGCAACAGGACGGCAAACTCGTCACCGCCGCCGACGTCGAAGCTGCGCGCAACCAAGGCGCGACAGATCTGGAAATCCACGACACCGTGCTTATCGCCGCGGCATTCTGCATGTACAACCGCTACGTCGACGGTCTGGGCACTGACCAACCCGACGACGAGGCGCTCTATCGCGAAAGGGGCCGCAACGTAGCACGCAACGGCTACGTGGCCACCAGCAAGGAATACCTTGGCGAAGCTGCCGGTGCCCACGCCGCCACCCACTGACAACTGAATACTGACCCCTGACAACTGGAGGCGGGTGCCCCATCCTTTCCACGCGTTTGTGGAAAGGGTGGGAGAGCAAGACTCTCACCCTGATAACTGAGAACTAAAAACTGAAACTGACCCCTGATCCCTTGAACGGAGTTCCCATGCCCCACATCAATCTTCCCGAAGGCTTCCCCGGAATCAGCGCCGGATTCACCTACCGCCCTGAAACCGCCAGGCCCATGCGCGAACTGGCGCACATCCTCCTCCACGAGCCCAACTCGCTCACGCCCGGCGAACGCGAACTGATCGCCTCCTATGTCTCGTCGCAGAACAACTGCCACTTCTGCCAGGCCAGCCACAGCGCTGCAGCCGCATGCCACTTGGGCGATCCCTCAATTGTCGAAAAGGTGAAAGAGGATTTTCTGACTGCGCCGGTCAGTGCCAAGCTCAAAAGTCTGCTCGTCATTGCCGGCAAGGTGCAGCAGGACGGCAAGCTGGTCACCGAATCCGACGTGGCCGCCGCGCGCACCCTGGGCGCCACCGACGTTGAAATCCATGACACCGTGCTCATCGCCGCAGCCTTCTCGATGTACAACCGCTACGTAGACGGCCTCGGAACATGGCAGCCAAGCGATCCGGAGATGTACGCGAAAATGGGAGAGCATTTGGCGACCGAGGGCTATACCAAGCCCTCGGTCCGCCAGCCCGTTGGTGTCCCTTAGCGGGCGCAGATCTCGCCGAGTCTCGAATGGCACAGACAGACAAGGTGTTCGCACGATACGCATCACGACGACTGTGTTCTGCGCGTCCCTTGTTTCCTATTCCGCATCTTTCGCGTTTCTTGCCTTGACTTTGAACCAGATCGGCGTTCCCTTGAACCCGAAGGCCTCGCGTATCTGATTTTCAAGAAAGCGCTCGAACGCGAAGTGCAGCTTGATGTCGCGGTCGGTAAAAAGCACAAACGTAGGCGGCGCCACCGCAGCCTGCGTCATGTAGAAAATCCGAATCCTCTTCGCCATCGGAACCGGCGCGCGCTGGAAATCGATCTTGTCGAGGAAGCGGTTCATCTGCCCCGTCGTCACTCGCTTACGCCGCTCCGCAGCCACGGCCTTTACCTCGTTCATCACCCGCCCCAGCCCACTACCTTCCAGCGCGGAAAGGAAAATCACCGGTGCGTAGCTCAGGTATTTCAGCGCCGAGCGTATCTGTTGCTCAAAGATGTCCCGATCCGCCGCAGGCTTGCCATCGGTTCGCCCCGTGGTCACAGCATCCCATTTGTTCACAAGGATGATCACGCTGCGTCCACTCTCGTGAGCATACCCGCCAATGGTCGCGTCCGCCGCGGTGACGCCCTCGGTCGCATCGACTACCAGCAGGGCGACATCCGCCGCTTCGAGATGACGGCGCGCCATCACCACGCTCATCTTTTCAGCCATTAGATGGGTCTTGCCTTTGCGCCGAATTCCCGCTGTATCCACGAAACGAAGCTGGCTTCCTTCAAACTCCACCACCTCGTCAACTGCATCGCGCGTAGTCCCCGCGATCGGCGAAACAATCGCTCGCGACGTCCCCGTCAGCGCATTCAGCAGAGTCGACTTGCCCACATTCGGTCGTCCGATAATCGCAATCGAAGTCTCATGCTGCTCAAACTCCCCATGCGTGCGATGAATCTGCCGATGAGCCTCATCCTCTTTCCCCGGAGCAACCGGACCGCCTTCAGAAATCTCGTCTTCCTCAGCGATTTCATCCTCAGTTTCCTGGTTGTCCTCATCTTCACTTTCGGGCTGCTCTTCCTTGCCCGCCGGAATCGCCTCGGCAATCGCGTCAAGCAGTTCGCCGATCCCCAACCCGTGCTCCGAACTCAAGGGAAACACGTTGCGAAGTCCCAGCTGGCGGAAGTTCTCCGCCGCGTAAGCCATCGCCTCGCCCTCGACCTTGTTTACGGCCAGAAAAACTGGCTTGTTTCCATGCAGCAGGAGGCGCACCAGATCGTAGTCCGGGCTGGCCAGCTCGGTTCGTGCATCCACCACCAATACAAGGGCTTGCGCGTCTTCCAAAGCCACCTTGGCCTGGTTGTAAATCTCCGTTGGAATGAGCTCCGGATCGTCGGGCACAATCCCGCCCGTATCGACCAGGCGGAACCGCCTCCCCCCCCACTCGAACTCCCCATAGATGCGGTCACGCGTGATTCCGGGTTCGTCGCCCACAATGGACCGCCGGCTCTTCGTCAGCCGGTTGAAAAGCGTGGACTTGCCCACGTTGGGCCTCCCCACAATGGCGACCAGCGGAAGAGCTTCCGCTCCAGGGCGGGAGGGTATAACCGATCTGCGATAAGTGGGCAAGAGATCTCCAAACTGTGCGAACACCTCTACCAGTCTACCGTCAGTGCAGCAAAAGCGCAGACGCACCAACCACCCGCAGCGCTTTCAAGCCGCTCGATCGTGACGTTCGCCGTCCGCGAAGGACCCGTCCTCGAAGAACTCACTATGATGGAGTGAGCGCCGCCTCCGATGGCATCCACTGAAACCACAACTCGCACTTTGCCTACCCTTCACGAGTTCTTCGCGCCTGGAGGCATTCTTGCGCGCTCCCCGCTACCCTACGAATACCGCCCCGGCCAGCTTGAAATGGCCAAGGCAGTCGAGCGCGCCCTCACCGAACACCGCCACCTGATCGTCGAAGCAGGAACAGGCACCGGCAAGACTCTTGCGTATCTGCTCCCGGCCCTGCGCACCGGACAGCGCGTCATCATCTCCACCGGCACCAAGGCCCTTCAAGACCAGCTCTACTTTCGCGACGTGCCCTTCCTCGAAACCCTGCTTGGCAGTCTTCGTGTCTGCTATATGAAGGGCCGCGCCAACTACCTTTGCCGTCACAAGCTGGTTGCGCTGCGCGATCAGCCCATCCTCTCCGGGCTCGAAGAGATCGATCAGTTCCGGCAAATCGCAGAGTGGGAAAAGATCACCGAAACCGGCGATCGCGCCGAGCTTTCCGGCATGCCCGAGTCAAGC
>WNGL01000074.1_pt1 | contig 105224 bp, 99 predicted proteins | sample 5400591 | NCBI WGS metagenome assembly WNGL01 (sample SAMN13153377, study PRJNA577476) | soil metagenome | isolation source: 80 cm soil or saprolite under Garry oak tree replicate 1 | place: USA:California | collected 2016-06-15 | reverse complement strand
GATCGTCGGGGTCCCGAGCGCGTCGGTCGCGGCGAGCGTCACCTGCACGGCGCCGAGGTACCATCCGTTCTCTCCCGTCGGCCCCGCGATTTGCGCGGTCGTGATCGGGGGCGTCGTGTCGACCCCGAACGACCTCGAGCCAACCGGGCCGCTCGATCCCGCCACGTCGATCGCGTAGGCATCCACGGTGTGCTCGCCCTCGCCGACATCGAACGATGCGGCATACGTTGCCCAAGTGCCCCCGTCGAGGCGATACTCGATCGAGTCGACGCCGCTCCCCGCGTCCGTCGCGGTGACATTGACCGTCACGGCCGAATGGAACCAGTACCCGTCACCCGCGGTCCCGTCGAGGGAGATCGCGGTCTGCGGGGCCGTCGCGTCGATCCGGAATCCGACGCTGTGCCACCCCTCGACGTTCCCCGCGTTGTCGGTCGAGTAGAAGTCGACCGTGTGCTCGCCGTCGCCGCTGATCGCCATCGGCGACGTGTACGCCTGCCAGGCGCCCCCGTCCACGCGGAACGAGGTCGACGCCACGCCGCTGTTGTCGTCCGAGGCCGTGAGGGTGACGGAGACGGTGGACAGCCACCAGCCATCGTTCCCGAGACGCCCCGACAGGGAGGCGTTCGTCACGGGAGGCGTCCCGTCCGGCTCGGCGGAGACCGCGCCGGAACGCGGCCCTTCGCCGTACGCATTGAGCGCGCTCAGCTGGTAGTAGTACGTCTCGCCGTTCGTCACGTTCGAGTCGGTCCACGTGTTCACGGTGCCGAGCTCCGCGAATAGCGCCTCCTGTCCCGGGATCGTGGAGCGGTAGATGCGGTAGCCAGTGATCGGCGACATGCCGTCGTCCGGAGGAGCCCGCCAGTGAAGCTCGAGAGATCCGTTTCCCGGCCGGATCCGAATGTTGTCCGGCGGGGAGGGGAGCCCGGGCGCGGTCGCGAGCGCCCACGTGTCGTTGGTGCTGCCGCCGAACATGATCGTCCGGGCGGATTGCGAATCGTAGGCCATCCCCTGGAACTCATGGGAGGGCGGAGAGTGGAGCGGGCGCAGGAGGCTCCAGGAGTTGTTCGTGAAATCGTACGCCCACGTGTACGTATCGCCGCTCGTCCCTCCGAACAGGATGCACCGATCGACACCGGAATCGTAGGAGAAGCCCATCCCCCATCTTCCGGACGGCGATTCGGGCGGGGTCATGTTCGTCCACGTGTTCGTGTCGAAGTCGTACGCCCAGGTATCATTATACACCCCGTTGTTTAGGTTCGAATACGGGTCGTAGCCGCCGAACAGGATCATCCGGTCCGACTTCGAATCGTACGTCATGCCGGGCGACCGCCGGCCGGGCGGCGCGACGGCGGGCGCCGTGTTCGTCCACCGGTTCTGGGCCGCGTCGTACGCCCATGTTTCGTTATCGTATCGGTTTTCGATCGTGTGGCCGCCGAACAGGATCGTCCGGGCCGACTGCGCATCGTACGCCATCCCCTGTCTCGATCGTCCGGACGGATGTTCGGCCGGGGTGAGGCTCGTCCATGTATTCGACGAGAAATCGTACGCCCACGTCTCGTTCGAGTACGTTCCATCGCTAAAGGTGCCCACCCATCCGCCGAACAGAATCGTCTGCCGGGATCCGCTGTCGTACGCAGCGCGCAAGAGGTGTGTGGCATCCGGATGCCCCGCCGGATCCAAGTTCGTCCACGTATTCGATTCGAAATCGTACGCCCACGTCTCGTTGCTAGAGTCTTCGGTTCCGTCGAAGCCGCCGTAGGCGACCATGCGGTCCGCGTCGGAGTCGTAGACCATCGCCATGTTGAGATAGCCGGCCGGCGCGTCGCTCGGGTTCATGTTCGTCCAGTTGGTCTCGGAGTCCTGCGGATTCTCGGCCGTGAACGCCCACGTCTCGTTCCCCGGGGTGTTCCCGCCGGCGTTGCCGCCGAACATGATCGTCCGGGCCGATTGCGTATCGAAGGCCATGCCCATCAGCGCCTTCGGCGGGGGCGAGTGGTCCGGCGCAATCTGGCTCCAGGTATTGTTGTTGTAGTCGTACAGCCACGTTTCATAGGGCGCGTTGTCGTCCCCGATGCCGCCGTACAGCACGAAGAGGTCGACGGTGGGGTCGTACGCGAAGCCGCCGTGGTAGCGAGGGGACGGTGCGGTGGCCGGGCTCATGTCCGTCCAGGTGTTCGTCTCGTAATCGTACGCCCAGGTGTCGTTGTACACCTGGTTGCCGTACCCCGTGCCGCCGAAGAGGATCATGCGGTCCGCCTTCGAGTCGTACGCCATCATCGACGATCGCCGGGCTTCCGGATGCGCGGCGGGCGACATGTTCGTCCAGGTGTTCCAGAACAGATTGTACGAGAAGGTCTCGTTGCTGTAACTGCCGAAACCTGTCTCACCGCCGACCAAGATGACTCGGTCCGACTGCGAATCGAAGGCGAGGCCCGGCCTCGTACGCGGGGAGGGAGCCCGGGCGGCGGAGAGGTTCCTCCAGTTGTTCCCAGCGTAGTCGTATGCCCACGTCTCGTTCGTGAACCATTTCGTTACGTTGTCGTAGCCGCCGAACATGATCATCCGATGGGCCCAGCTGTCGTACGCGGCGCGGTCGAGCCAGCCCGCGTGAGGATGCGTTTCGGGGTTCCGGTCCGTCCAGGTGTTCGACTCGAAGTCGTACGCCCACGTCTTGTTGCTCCCGTTACCTCGGAAGGAGGTCCCGCCGAACACCACCATGCGGTCCGCCGCGGAGTCGTAGACCATCGCCATGTTCACGATCGTCCCCGAGGGTCCGCCGCTCGGGCTCATGTTCGTCCAATCGTACGCGGACCCGAACGGAACGGAGTCCGACAGCACGGCGCCTCGGGCTGACGCGGTCCCGGAGAAGTCGCCCGCGAGGGAGCCGACTGAGAGCAGTACGGCAACCGTCGCGGCGAGGAAGAGTCCCCGCAAATCCCTCCCTGCCTCACCCCATCGCCCTCCGGCTATTTGACATTTTTTCGGCGACCCCGAGGGCGGCCGCGCCCGCATCTCCGCGGAACAAGAGCTATATAACGAAGGGCGCATCGGCCCGTCATTCGGAGGGAACTCCGCTGCCCGTTGCCGTGGAAGCGTTGCGGAAGATGCTCCATGACTTCAACGGCCGCTCGGGCGCGCGGATGTCCGCGATCGTCTCGCGGTCCGGCGTCCCGGTCGCGTGGTCCCTCCCCGAGGACGTCCAGGTGGACAACTTCGCGACGATGGCGGCGACGCTCCTCGGCGCCCTCGAAGTAATCTATTCGACGATGAAGTCGGACACCCCGCCGCGGGACGTCACGGTGGAGTCCGAGGCCGGCGTCCTGACGGTCCGCGACGTCACCGGAAAGATGTTTTTCGTCTCGCTCGCGGAGAAGCGCACCGCCGCCCAGGGGAAAGCGATCGACGAGGCGATCGCGAAGGCGCGAGGATTCCTCGGAGAGACCTAGGCCGCCGCGGGCCGTCGGCGGCGCGGGATCCACGAGAGGACCTTCGCCCGCGCGTTCCGGTAGCCGGAGGATCGCCGCGCAAGGAGTTCGACGAGCAACGCCAGCCCGACTCCGAGGAGGGCGCCCGCGAGGACGTCGGAGGGCCAGTGGACCCCCAGGTAGATGCGGCTCAGTCCCACGAGGATGGCGAAGGCGGTCGCGGCGCTCCCCGCGCGCCATCGGAACCGCAACGTCACGAACGCCGCCAGGGCGAAGGCGCGGGAGGCATGGCCGCTCGGGAAGGAGGGGTCCGTCTCCACGTCGCAGCCGTATCCCGCGAGGGTCCGCACGCCGGGGAGCAGGCAGGGACGCGGCCGGTCCACGGCGAACCGGATCGCCTCTGTGAGGAGGACCGTGATCCCGAGCAGGAGCAGCAGGTCGAACGTCGCCTCGCGCTGGCCCCGCCACCACAGGGGCACGACGACGAGGACGACGATGTACGCGGCCCCGAGCGTCGTGACGAGGACCATGAAGGCGTCCACGACGGGGTTCGTCCCGGCGAGGTTGAGCGCGGTGAAGAGGATCTCGTCCCAACCCTGTGCGGACGATGCGAGGGGGAGCACAGCAGCGCAACCGTCCCGGGGACTTTAACGTGGCGCCTCGGACAATCCTCATGGGACGTGCTGCCATCCGTGCGGGGATGGACGCGACCGCGGAGATCTTCGATCGGCTGCGCGCGCACTACGGCCCGCAGCACTGGTGGCCCGCCGAGACCGCGTTCGAGGTGATCGTCGGCGCCCTCCTCATGCAGCAGACCGCGTGGCGGAACGTCGATGCGGCGATCCGGAACCTGCGGGCCGCTGGATTGCTCGATCCTCGGAAGATCGCGAGCGCTCCCGTTTCCGAGCTGCGTCGACACATTCGCGTGGCGGGGCTGTATCGGACGAAGCCCGCGCGGTTGAAGGCGTTCTTCCGCCATCTGCTCGAGCGGTCGGGCGGCAATCTCCCTCGATATTTCAATCGCCCTACGGCGGAGGTGCGGGCCGATTTGCTCGCGCAATCCGGCGTCGGGCCCGAGACCGCCGATTCAATTCTCCTGTACGCGGGCGGCCATCCGATCTTCGTCGTCGATGCCTACACAATCCGGATCGGCCGACGGATCGGATGGTTCGACACGGACGACTACGCGGACGTCCAGCGGTACTTCGAGGACCGGAGACCGCGCGACACCGCGACGTACGCAGAGGACCACGCCGTCCTGGTCGCGCACGCGAAATCGTTGTGCCGGCCGACGCCGCTCTGCGACCGCTGCCCCGTATCCGCGCTCTGCGCGTTCGGCCGGGGCAAGATGGGACAGACCGCGCGCACGATTAAGTAAGCTCCGCACGATACCGGAGGCGGAGGGGGCGGAAGGTTGCCCGGCGTCACCGTCGGAGAGCGCATCCTCGTCCACCTCTCCGGGTTCTTGCGCCACGCGGACGCCTACGAGTGCCCCGTCGACATGACGCAGGACGGGATCGCGGCCTCCCTGTCGATCAGCCGGGCGCACGTCGCCCTCGAGTTGAAGCGCCTCAAGACGACGGGCAAGGTGGCGGAGCGGATGGCCCACGTCGCGAACGCGCGCTCCCGTCGCAAGGTGTACGATCTCACGCCCGCGGGGCAGGAGGTCGCGCGGCGGATGCGTGAGCACGCGAAGGGTCGCGCGGTCACCCTCCTCGGACCCGAGGGCCGCCGCGAGGTCGCGGGCCACGAGGCCATCGACGCGCTCCGTCGCGCCGGGCTCCGGGAGTCCGAGGCGGTCCAGCGGATCCTCGCCGCGGACGTCGTCGAGATCCTGCGTCCGGCGGCGAAGCCGTCCCCGGCCCCGGGCCGCGCGTTCTTCGGGCGCGCGATGGAGATCACCGCGTTGCGGGATTGGCTCGCGTCCGACACACGGCCGGTCGCCATTGTGATCGGCGTCGCGGGCATCGGAAAGTCCGCCCTCCTCGCGACCCTCGTCGGATCCGAGGCCCGACCGACGTGCGTGCGGCGCGTGTACGCCCACGATGATGCGCACGGCCTCCTCTCCTCCTTCGCGGATTTCCTCGCGCGCCAGGGCCGACGTCGGTTGCGGGCCGTCCTCGTCCGCCCCGCGTACGATCCGACGGAGGCGATCGCGGTCCTTCGAGAGGACCTCGCCGGATACGTCGTCGTGGTGGACGACCTGCACGCCTCGCCGGCGGCGGACGCCCTCCTGAAGTCGTTGCTCGAGCGGCCGCCCGCGGCCAAGATCCTGGTCGCGAGCCGCACGCAGCCCTCGTTCTACGAGCGGCCGGACCTGCTCCGCGGGGCGATCCTCGAGATGCGCCTCGAAGGCCTCGATGAACCCGCGGCGACGGAACTGCTGGCGGCGAAAGGCGCCTCGCTGCCGCACGATGCGCTCGAGCGGGTCATCGCCGCGACCCGAGGGCATCCGCTCGCCCTCGAGCTGTTCGCCGCGAGCGGTCTCGACGCGGGCGCGGTCGAGACGGAGCGATACATCCTCGAGACGGTCCTCGAGGAACTCGACGACGCGTCGGAGGCGATCCTCCGGACGTTCGCGATCTTGCGGCGGCCCGCACGGTCGCCCGAGGCCCTCGGCGCGACGGTCGCGCAGATCCGCCGGCTCGTGCGGCGCGCGCTGCTCCATCACCGGGAGGACGGCTACCAGTTGCACGATCTGGTGAAGGAGTTCTTCGTTCGACGGATGGCCCCGTCCGCCCGGCGTGAGGCGCATGCACGGGCCGCGGCGTATTGGAGTGCGCGGGACGACGGCCTCGAGGAGGCCTTCCATCGGATCGAGACAGGCGACGCGGAGGGCGCCGCCGCGCGGCTCGTCGAGGTCGGGCCCGGATATGCAGAGAGCGCCCGCGCGGGCGACCTCGAGGCGTGTCTCCTCCGGGTCCCGCGGGACGCGCGGCTCGATGGCGTGCTCGCGGAGACGGAGATGTTCCTCGGGAAGTTCGACGACGCGAAGCGGGTGCTCGAAGGCATCGCGACGAGCGGGCCCGCCCCCGCGCGGCTCCGGGCCCGGATCCAGATCGGGCGGATCGCGAACCGCCTCGGCACGTATTCGGAGGCCCGCACAATCCTGGAGGAAACCGTGAAGGACGCGCGGACGGTCGGCGTGCGCGACCTCCAAGGTGAGGCGCTCCGCGCGCTCGGCGGCGTCGAACGGAAGCTCGGCGACCTGCCGTCCGCGCTCCAGCACCTCGCGGAGGCCGCAGAGCTACTGGAAAACGGCTCGCGGGAGAAGGTCCGGGCCCTCACGGACCTCGGCGCTGCGCTCATCGCCCGCGGCGACATGGCGGGCGCCCGCGCGCGTCTCACCGAGGCGGCGGCCATGGCCCGGCGCGGGACGCGGGAAGAGGCGACGATCCACATCAACCTCGGAATCGTCCAGAGTCGGGAGGGCGACGCGCGAAGCGCCGCCACATCGTTCGAGCGATCCGCGGAGGTTGCGATGCGCACCGGAGACGTCCGCTTCGCCTCGTACGCACTCGCGAACGCGGTGGACAACCTGCTCCAGCTCGAAGAGACGGAGGCCGCCGCGGCGAAAGCGGAGCAGGCGCTCCACCTCGCGAGCACGATCGGCGATCCCGTTGCGGTGTCGACCGCGCGGGCGAACCTCGGACTCGTCTTCGCGAAGCGCGGCGAGTGGACGAAGGCGGAGGCGCATCTGCTCGAGTCCGTCGAGATGATCGCGCGCCTCGACAACCCGTACTCCCTCGCGACGCGGTACGAGGAGCTCGCCCGCCTGTACGAGGCGCAGGGCCGCACGGGAGACGCGGCGCCGTGGCGGGCGCGCGCGGACTCGCTCTTCGCGCGGCTCCGGGACGGCAGCGGCGCAGCGAGGCCCTGAGACCGGAATTGTCACGTCGGACAAGCGGCCGACCAAATGATTAAGTAGGTCCGACATGATGACGCCGCATTCCGCGGGGTCTCTCCCGCGGGCCAATGGGATGGGACGTCGATGTTATCCGCTTCGCGAGCGGCGAGCCGCTCGCCGGGAAGCCTTGCGTTTGCGATCGCCTTGGCCCTCCTCGTCGGAGGGTTCGTCCTCGCGCCGCTCGCGCAGGCGAGTCCGACCGTGGCGCCGAGCCCCGCGGACGTCCTGAGCATCACGCTGCTGCTCGACAAGTCGTCGTATGTGAGCGGCGACAACGCGACCGCGACGGTCGTCGTCTATCGCACCCCGGGTCCGGCGAACTACACCTACACGTGGCGGGTCGAGGACTTCTTCGGCGGCACCCTCGCGACCCTGGCGAACGGCACGTCGAGCTACACGTACATGATCCCGCTCACCTACGAAGGCATCCTCCGGTTCCGCGTCACGGTCGACGACGACACGGGCCTGAGCCAGGCCGCGGCCCGAACGGCCAACGTCGCCGCCGGGTACCTCGGGCTCACGCTCGACCGCTCCGAGTTCGCACCGGGCGAACGGATCTCGGCGTTCTACAGCGTCTCCTCGCACGTGATCACGCAGCCCTCGTACGCGTACAGCGTGGTCGACGTCGAGGGCACGACCGTCCTCTCCGGCACGACGAACAACACGTTCTTCTCCTTCACGACCCCGAACCCGTCGAGCCGCGGATACACGTTCAGCGTGACCGCGTCGCAGGCCGGCCGATTCGCGTCCGGCAGCCTGACGATCTTCCAGGCGGGCGGGTACGTCCTGAGCATCAGCCTCGACAAGACCTCGTACCTGCCGGGCGACACGATCCACGCGCACCTGACCGTGTCCGCGCGCGGGACCGCGAGCCTGCCCTCCCAGTTCCGCTTCACGATGAGCCTGTTCGGCGTCACCTCGGCGTCCGCGATCAGCACATTCCCCGGAGCGGATCTGTACCTGGCGATCCCGGCCGGCGTGAGCAACGGCGACCTCCTGGTGGCCGCGAACGAGCTGAACACGGGCGCCTCCGGATTCCAGACGGTCCACGTCGGGGCCGAGAACGGGTTCTGGTCCGCGGAGGTCGGCGGCGTGCCCGTCGTCGCGGCGCTCCTCGGCGTCCTGGTCGTCATCCTCCTGATCGCGGTCCTCGTCCTCTGGCGTCGCTCGATGGGCGGCGGTCCCCTGATGGGCCGCGGCACCCCGCCGCCGCCGGAGGGACCGACGCGCGCGCCGGCCTCGTCCCCGATGAGCATCGCCTGCCGCCGGTGCGGGAAGCCGATCGACCTCACGACGAGCAAGCGCCCGATCGAGGTCATGTGCCCGTCGTGCGGCGAGCCGCAGATGGTGACCTGACCGGACCGAAGCAAGGTTCATAGCGTCGGCGCCGCATCCGTCACCCTATCGGGGGAGATGGACGATGACGGACGAAGTGGCGATCCTGGCGGCGGTCCAGAAGGACGACGCGACCGGGGTGCGGGCGATCCTGGATCGCAACCCCTTGATCCTGCGGACGCGGACGCCCAACGGCACGCTCGTCCTGACGGCGGCGTTCTACGGCGCCAACGACGCGCTGAAGATCCTGCTCGAGCGAACGCCGGAGGACGCGCTGAACGTGTGGGAGGCCGCGACGATCGGGAACGCGCGTCGGCTCAAGACGATCCTCGGACAGTCGCGGACGCGGGTCAACGAGGCGACGAAGGAGGAGGGCTTCGACCCGCTCGGCCTCGCGGCGTTCTTCGGCCACGCCGAGGCCGTGAAGGTCCTCCTGGAGAACGGGGCGGACGTGAACGCGAAGCCGCCGAGCCGCTTCCAGAACACGCCCGTCGACGCCGCGGTCTCCGGGGACCACGCGGAGGTCGTCCGCATCCTCCTCGAGGCCGGCGCGAACCCGAACGTCCGGAGCGAGGCGAACTACACGACGCTGCATAAGGCCGCCGTGCACGGGAACCTCGAGATCGTCCGCATGCTCGTCGATCACGGCGCGGACGTGACCGCGGTCCGGGACGGCGGGCACACGCCGCTCGATGACGCGAAGGAGAAAGGCCACGCGGCCGTGGCGGAATTTCTGAAGTCTCGCGAGGCCAAGGCATAGCCGCGCGATTTTACTCAATTGGGTAAAACGGATCCGGCTCAGAGTTTCGCGAGGACCTCTCCGATTCGCCGCACGCCATCGGTGATCGTGTCGCGCGAGGTCGCGTACGAGATGCGGATGTGGCCCTCGCCCGCATCCCCGAAGGCGGTCCCCGGAGTCACCGCCACGGAGGCCTCCTTGAGGAACCGCTCGCACAGGGCCGCGCTGTCCAGAGTGACGTCGACCTTCGGGAACACATAGAACGCGCCGCGCGGCCGGTCCGTCGAGACGCGATCGATCTTCGCCAACTCCGCCATCACGAGCTCCCGCCGCGCGCGGAACTCCTTCACCATCGCGTCGAGGGGAGCCGTAGGTCCGCGGAGTGCGGCCACGCCCGCCTTCTGCGCGAACGCGGTGGCACAGGTGATCGTGTGCTCCTGGACCTTCACGATCTCCTGGTAGAGAGGCGTCGGGGCGAGGAGCCATCCGAGACGCCAGCCGGTCATCGCGTACGTCTTCGAGAAGCCATGGACCGTGACCGTGCGCTCGAACATCCCGTCGAGCGAGGCCGGCGAGACATGCTCGCCCTCGTAGAGAATCTTCTCGTAGATCTCATCGCTGACGACGATCAGGTCGCGGTCCTTCGCCAGGTCCGCGAGGGCCCGCACCTCGTCGCGGGAGTAGACGGAGCCGCCCGGATTCGAGGGGGAGTTGAGCATGAGGAGTCGGGTGTGCGGGTTGATCGCCTCCGCCACCGTCTGCGCGGACGGCACGAAGCCGTCTTCGTCGGCGGCGCGGACGGGCACGGGCTTCGCACCCGCGAGGGTGACCATTGGGCCATACGAGACCCAGCCGGGGTCCGGGATCAGGGCCTCGTCGCCGCGGTCGAGGAGGGCCATGCACGTCATGAAGAGCGTGTGCTTCGTCGGCGCGACGATCACGTTCTGCGGCTTCGCGGGGATCTGGTTGTCCTTCTGGGACTTTTCCGCGATCGCCTCGCGCAATTCCTTGATCCCCGGCGCGGGCGTGTACTTCGTGTAGCCGTCGTCGAGGGCTTTCTTGGCCGCCTCGACGATGTGTGCGGGCGTGGGGAAATCCGGCTCGCCGATCGCGAGGGAGAGGACCTCCTCGCCGCGCGCCTTCATCTCGGTGACGAGGTCGCTGATGCGGACCGTCGGAGACGACTCGACCGAGAGGACGCGCTTTGCGAACCGGGCCATGGACGCGAGAAGCCCGGAGGGATAGAAAAGGATTCACGCCACCCCACTCGCGTAGGGAGCCGCGGTTTTACTCAGTTGGGCGAAACGTCTGCGACACCCGAAGGGAAGCTCCATAATTTTGCTCAATTGGGCAAAATCGATCCTAGCGCCGCATCCGTGACGACATGTTCGACGCCGTTTGCCCGGAGGAATGCGCGGATCGTCTCGAGGCGATCGGATCGAACGAATAAGACCGACTGCCCGAGATAGCGCACGCCCTCGAGCTCGACGAATCCCGGATACCGATACGTCTTCCCGTCGACGGAGACTGCGTGGCCGAAAACGAAGCGGCGAACCCGCGTACACTGCCTGAAGTCACGGCTGTCCACATCCCACGTGATGATGTATCCGGCCATCCTCGAAGCCCGTTGCCGGCGGGCTCTTCGCACGGATTTTCGACTTGGCATTTTACTCAATTGAGTAAAAAGACGTACGACACTTCAAAGCTCCATGGGGAGGGATCTGTGAAACTGAAAATCGGCCATGACGAAGATGAATCATCGATGCGCGAAGTACCCGCGGACCTCGGCCTTGCTCACGTGATCGATCCGCGCGAACCCGACCCTCTCGAATTGCACGACGTCGTCCACCTTGAGGGATCCGACCAGCGGCTCCGCGAGGCCGCGCGACTGCGACGCGTCCGGCATCACAAGGTGCGTCTGCACGCCGTGGGTGACCCACTGGATCTTCGGGATCTCCTTGTTCTCCATGGACACGAATTTGGCGCGGTGGTCCAGGACGACGTTGCAGAAGTCCTTGAGTCGGACTTCCTGCCCGCGGAACTTCTCGAAATCCTCGCGCGCCACCTCGACCTTCGGGCCCACCCGGATCTCGCGCACCCCGCGACCGGGGAAGTCCGGATGGAGGGGCGCGTGGATGTGCTTGACCGGCGGCAGCCCCGCGATCTCGACCGCCACCGGGTCGGGGACGAAGAAGTAGCGGTTCGCGTCCTTGTCGATCGCCTTGCGGTTCTCCGCGTAGAGCGTCTCCGCAGGGACCTCGATGTCGTTCAGGCTCAGGCCGAACGAGAGGACGAATTCCCGGAGCGCCGCCGGCCGAATCCCCCGCCGCCGAAGGGATTGGAGCGTCCACGTGCGCGGGTCGTCGATCCCCGCCAGGCGGCCCGCCGCGATCTCCCTCCGGTACCGGGACTTCGAGAGCTCGAGGTCCTTGAAGCGCAGGATGCCGAAGTGCACGAACGCCGGCCGACGCCGCACCTCGAGCACGTCCCAGATCCGCGCCTCCATGAGGTCCTCCATGACGAGGTCCTTGCCGCGCAACACGTGCGTGATGCCCAGGAGCGCGTCGTCGACGGCCCACGAGAACTCGAGCATGGGCCACACGCGGTACCGCGTGCCGACCCGCGGATGCTCCCGCTCCGCGATCCGGAAGAGGACGCGGTCCCGGAACGCGGGGTTGGGATGGGCCATGTCGGTCTTCAGGCGGACGACGGCCTCGCCCTCGCCGTACTCGCCGGCGAGCATCGCCTTCCACATCGCGATCGTCTCGTCGACGTCCTGCGTCCGGTGGATGCACGCGCGCATCGCCTCGCGGTTCTTCCGTAGCGTCTCCGCGTCGCACTCGCACACGTACGCCTCGCCCGTCGTCAGGAGGCGCTCCGCCCACTCGTAGTGCAGCGGGATGCGGTCGCTCTTGTACAACACGTCGGCGTAGGAAACCCCCGCCCAGTCGAGGCCCTCGCGGACCTGGTCGAACGCCTCCGGGAGGAGCGGCTTCTCCTCCGAGCCGATCGTGTCGTCGAAGACGAGGAGGAGCTTGCCGTGGTACCGCTTCGTGTACGCGTCGTTCAGGACGAACGCGCGCGCGTTGCCGATGTGCAACGGGCCGCTCGGGTACGGCGCCAGCCGGAGGACGGCCTTGCCGTCGACGGCTCCCGGGAGCGGCGGGAGTTCCTTGGGCCCTGCATCCACCCTCGTCTTCTCGAGGAGCTCCGGCGCGAGGGACGTCAGCTCCGCCCGCTGGACGTTCGCCGACAGGAGGTTCACGTCCCCCACGATGCGCTCGACGTGCGCCGCCGCCTCGCGCGCGCGGGTGCGCAGGGAGGGATCCTCCGCCAAAAGCCGCCCAAGGACCGCCTTCGGATCCGCCTTGCCGCCGTGCTCGACCGCGTTCTGCAGCGCGAACTTCCGCGCGGAATCCAGGCCCACGGCCGTCCGAACCTCCGGAGCGACTTAAGGCCTTCGCCGCGATGCATCGCACGCGAGCGAGAGACTATAAGGTCCGAGGCCAACGTCTCCCGACGTGGGCCGGGTGTGGGGGCCGCTGTCCCTGCGACAGCGTGCAGGCATCGCGCTCGCGGTCTGGTCGATCGCGTTCGCCGTCCTCGCGGTGGCGACCGCGGTGCCGTCGGGGCCGACCGCTCGCCTGAGCGTCGACGACGCGTCGCCGATCGTGGACCAAACCGTGCACTTCGACGCCTCCATGAGCGAGGGACACGACCGCGGACTCGGGCGCATCGTGTCGTATCGATTCGACTTCGGTGACGGAATGTCGACGGCGGACCAGACGTCCCCGTACACGGGCCATGCGTACGCCGCCTCGGGTACGACGCACGCATCGGTGACCGCGCGGGATGCGCGCGGATACGAGGGAAGCGCGGACCTGACCGTCACCATCCGTTCGAAACCGCCGCCGACGGGATCCGCGCCCGACCTCGCTCCGGTCGCGGCCGCCATCGTTCCGGCGATGCCGATCGCGGGACAAGTCGTCAGCCTCTCGATCACCATCATGAACCACGGGGCCGGGCCCGCGGAATCGGCGACGGTGGACGTCACGGACGAACGCCTGAACGGGACCATCGTTTCCATCGGACAGACGGCCCTGCCGTCCGCGCTCGCGGCCGGATCGTCGGTGGTCGTGTACTCCGAATCGTTCCTCGCCGTCGGCGTGGGCGTGCACAACCTGACGATCGTGGTCGGGAACGTGAGCCCGGAGGAGAACTACACCGCGGACAATACGCTGACGATCCGCATGATCGTCTCCTCGACGGAGACGCCGCCACCGCCTCCTTCCGGAGGATTCTCCCTCGGGACCGCCATCATCGTCGCGCTGCTCATCGCGGCCGCGATCGCGGCCTTCGTCGGCTCGGCCCTCCTCTTGCGGCGACCGAAGCGACCCGGGCCCCTCGCGCCGCCCCCGCAGGAACCGCCGGACCAATCGCCGCCGCCGATCTGGCCCCCGTGATGCGCACCACGGACCGGGTTTCGTAATCTTTCTATCGGGACGCTCGGATACCGCGGCGGGATTCTCATGGCAATGCGAATGTGGCTTGACCGGTTTCGCGAAGAGGTCGTCACGGTCCCCGAGCGCGTCCGCCGGGAGCTCGAGGTGACGCGCCATCTGCTCGCGCACCCGACCCGCCCGGTGCATCTGCCGAAAATGGAAGGCGGCGCGGCGGTCGGGAACCTGTGGTCCACGCGGGACCGCGTGGCCCGCGCGTTGAACGTCGGCCGGGAGCAACTCCTCCCGAAGCTCCTGCAGGCCCAGGGTGCGCCGCAGGACGCGCGCGTCGTGCCGAAGGCGGACTTCCTGAAACACGATTCGGCGGACGTCGACCTTCGCGAATTGCCGATCCCCCGGCTGTTCCCCCGGGACGCGGGGCGCTACGTGACCGCGGGCGTCTGGGTCGCGGAGTGGAAGGGCGTCCGCAATCTCTCGTTCCATCGCATCCTGATCCTCGACAAGGATCGCGGCGCCTGCCGCATCGTGCCGCGCCACCTGCGGCACATGTACAACGAGGCGATGAACGCGGGCGAGGAACTCAAGGTCGCGGTCTGCGTCGGCCTCGATCCGTGGAACCTCCTCGCCGGCGGGACGTCGGTCGAATACGGCGTCGACGAGAGCCGCATCGCGTCGTCCCTCACGCAATTGTGCCTCGGCAAGCCCACCGATATGGTCCGCATCAAGAACGGCCTCACGGTGCCGGCGGAGGCGGAGTACGTCCTCGAGGGCCGCTTGATCAAGGAGACGCACGACGAAGGACCGTTCGTCGACGCGGTCCGCACGTACGACCGCGTGCGCAAGGAGCCCGTCCTCGTCGTCGAGCGCATCTATCACCGCGACGATCCGATCTTTCACATCATCGTCGGCGGCCTCGACGAGCACTTCCTCTTCATGGGAATGCCCCGCGAGCCGGTCATCTACCAGGCGGTCTCCCGCGCGGTGCCGCACGTGGGGGCGGTCCGGCTCACGGAGGGCGGCTGCGCCTGGTTGCATGGCGTCGTGTCGATCCGCAAGCAGCACCAGGGCGACGGCAAGAACGCGATCATGGCGGCGTTCGGCGCGCACACGTCGATGAAGCAGGTCGTGATCGTGGACGAGGACGTCGACGTGTTCGACGATCGCGACGTGGAGTGGGCGATCGCGACGCGATTCCAGGCGGACCGCGGCCTCGTCGTCCTCCACGAGGTGCGTGGGTCCTCGATCGACCCGAGCGGGCGGGACGGCTTCACATCGAAGATGGGGATCGACGCGACCCGGCCCCTCGGCGCGGACCCGGCGATGTTCGACAAAGCGACGCTGTAACCGTCCATCGCCGTTGCCTCAGATGGCCGCGCGAAGGTCGCCGACGCCTCGAGACCGGCCCGCTGCGGAGGTCGTTCGGGACCGCGGGACGCTTCAACGGGTGGCCACCCGCCGCTCGAACCGCCTCCGATTCTCGCGGACTAATCGGGCGAGGTTGGTCCGGCCCCGCAACTCCAGGTACACTGCGATCACTTCGGAAAGCTTACCCCACTCCCGGGCGAGCCGGAGGACCGTGTCGGAGAAGCTCTCGCCCGCGAGCTTGTGCCGCTGAAGGATCCGGTACGCCTCATCGGACAGGCTAATCGTCTTCGTCATCTGTGGATGTGCATAGGCGCACAGATATTCCAAACATTCCCCAACTACCGTGATCGAAACGGGACGGGCTCATGAGCGCTCGATTGTAGGAGGGCTCTCGGAGCCGCCGCTGAAATTCGTGTGTGAAGGTTCATATCAACCTCGTCCCTCGTCGCGGCCGATGCGCGGGGCGACCCCCCTCCTCCTCGCCGTCGTGCTGCTTGCGCCCGCGGCCCTGGCGGCCGCACGACCCTCGGACGTCCGCTGGGACCAGCCGCCGGAGGCGCGCGCCGAGCTCACGCCCCCGCAACCCGGCGTGCAGACATGGCCATCCGGCTACCGCCACGGAGCCGCCCCGCCGATGCCGCCTGGCGTCACGCAGACCACGGGCACGGTCCGGATCCTCGTCCTCGTCGTCGACTTCACCGACGTCGCCCCGGATTCGGCGCACACCGGCGCGTACTTCGACGGGTTGTTTAACGACGCGTCCCCCGGCGCCAAGTCGTTCCACGCGTACTACTCCGAGGTCTCCCTTGGGGCTCTCACGATCCAGGCGACCGTCATCGCGACGTGGTTCCACAGCGCCCACCCGATGTCGTACTACGGCGCGGACGGGTCGCGCCCTCCCGACGATGCGAACGGGCCGATCTACCGCCTCGTGACGGAGACGGTGCAGCTCTCGGACCCATCCGTCAACTTCGCGACCTTCGACGCGAACGGCGACGGCGTCGTCGACCATCTCACAGTCATCCACGCGGGCGCGGCCCAGGAAAGCGGCGGCAGCTCGGACCTGATCTGGTCCCACCGCTGGGCCGTCCTCGATGCGGACCCGACCACGCCGGGATCGCAGTCCCTCGTCGCGGACGGCGTGCAGATCTACGGATACACGATGGTGAGCGAGGACTCCCCGGTCGGCGTCGTGGCGCACGAGTTCGGCCACGACCTCGACCTGCCGGACCTCTACGACACGGACGGCTCGTCGGAAGGCGCGGGCCTGTGGGACATCATGTCCGGGGGTTCGTGGAACGGGGCTCCCGCCGGGACCTCGCCCGCCGAGTTCAGCGCGTGGTCGAAGATCCGCCTCGGGTGGCTCACCCCGACGGACGTGACGACGGCGCTCATTGGGACTTCGATTCCCCAGGTCGAGACGACCGGCACGGCGTTCCGCCTCGGGATCCCTGGCGGCTCGCCGCTCGAATACTTCCTCATCGAGAACCGTCAGGCAGCCGGCTTCGACGCCGCGTTGCCGGGGAGCGGTCTCCTGATCTGGCACGTGGACGACGCTCAGGCCTCGAACGACGTGGACACGCACCGACGGCTCGACCTCGAGGAGGCCGACGAAGGATTGACGGGCGACCATCCGTCGGATGCGAGCGATCCGTGGCATGACACGGCGTCGGGATGGGGCCCGGATTCCGTGCCCGGCAGCGCCACGTACGGCGGGGCGGACACGGGGTGGCGGGTGCGGGACATCTCCGCGAGCGGGGCGACCATGGTCGCGACGATCGCGCGCGACATTACGAAGGACCTCGCCGTGTCGGCGATCCACCTGCCCTTCACGGAGGTGGTCGGCACCGCCGTCGACGTGACGATCGACGTGCGGAACGAAGGCGCGCAACCCGCGGACGTGAGCCTCGATGTCGGCGTATACCGGTATACGGTTGCGACTTCGTCGCAGGTCATGCAGCAGTCCTTCACACGCGCCGGGATGGCGGCGCAGACGACCGCGACGTTCGCGCTCAACTTCACCCCTGCGACCTCGGGGCGTTACATCGTCGTGGCAACGCTGATCGGCGCGGACGACGAGATCCCCTCGAACGATGTGCGCGCCGCGCACGTCCTCGTCAACGTGTTCCGCTTCCGGGACGACATCGAGTCCGGGCCGGGGAGCTGGACGCTGAACGGCCTCTCGACGGACGCGGACCGCTGGCGCATCGTCAACGACACGGATCCGGACGGCGCGGCCCACAGCCGGACCCATGCGTGGCGCTTCGGCTACGCCTCGACGTTGCTCCCGAGCTTGTTCCCGCCCGCATGGCACACGCTCACGTCGCCGGCGATCAGCCTGACGTCCGGCCCGACGTACCTGATCTTCTATCGCCGCTACGATCTCACGGGGCGGACCGTCCCGGTGCTGCCGATCGGCTCGAACGACACGGACGACGCCTACGTCGAGGTGCGGTACAATGGAGGGCCGTGGATCGCGATGGCCCACTACTCGGGCCGGGACCTGACGTGGCGGGGCGTGTCCCTCGACCTCACCCCGAACATCACCGGCTCCACGACGCTCCAGGTGCGCTTCAACGTGAGCGCGAACGTGATCGGCAAGTCCGGCGGCTGGTGGATCGACGACGTGATGATCGCGACCGCCGGCCTGCGCAACGCGGTCCTCGTGCTCGCGCCCTCGGGTCCGATCGAAGGGCCCGCGGGCGGGACCGTTCGATTCACCGTCAAAGTCGCGAATGTCGGAGACTACGAGAGCGATGTGCGACTCGATGCGGCCTTGCCCGCGGGGTGGGACGCGACCGTGGCGAGCGAGCCGGCGGGGCCGCTGGGCGGGCGCATCATCCGCCTCGCGCCGGACCACGATGAAGCCATCCGGATCGTGCTGTCCATCCCGCTCACCGCGTCCGCGGGGACGACGTTCCCCGTCACGATCTCGGCGGCGGCCGTCGGCGATCCGGCCGCGAACGCCTCGGTGACGCTCCAAGTGCAGGTCACGGGCATCTCGTTCGTCCTCATCCTGGCCACCGCCTTGGCGGTCGTCGTCGGGCTCGTCGCGGTCGCGGCCATCGTCATCCGACGTCGACGCCGTGGGCGTCCGCCGACCTAGGGCAAAAGATTATTCGCGCTTCCCGGCGTTCGGCGCATGTGTTCGTCACGCACGAGCTCCTCCGGCGCGGGGCCGTCGAGGAGCGCGCGTACCAGGTGAACATCGCGCGGGCGTGCCTCGAGCGCTCCACGCTGGTCGTCCTGCCGACCGGCATGGGGAAGACCGTCGTCGCCGCCATGGTCGTCGCGGAGATCCTCCGCCGGAAAGGCGGGAAGGTGCTCTTCCTCGCACCCACGAAACCGCTCGTCGAGCAACACGCCGCGTCCTTGCGGGAGATGCTCGTCGTCGAACGCATCGAGCTCTTCACGGGGGAAGCGACCGCGCCGGAGGACCGCGAACTCATGTGGCGGGAGAACAAGATCATCGTCTCGACGCCGCAAGTGATTCGCAACGACCTGCGAGCGGAGCGGATCCGCCTGGACGACGTCTCGCTGATCGTCTTCGACGAGGCGCACCGCGCGGTCGGCGATTACGCGTACGCGGACGTCGCCGCCGCGTACAAGGAGGTCCCGGGACGGCTCGTGCTCGGGATGACCGCGTCCCCCGGCGCGAGCGCGGAGAAGATCCTCGAGGTGTGCGGGAACCTCGGCATCACGGCCGTCGAGATCCGCACGGAATACGACGCGGACGTCGTACCGTACCAGCACGCGCTCGCATTCGAGCGCGTCGAGGTCGACGCCCCGGACGTCTCGAAGGAGATCCGGGGACTGCTGGAGACGGTGTACGAGGAGCAAGTCCGCCGTCTGAAGAAATTGGGTTTCCTCCCGGGAAAGCCGAAGGTCACGTTGAAGGATCTGCTCGAGGTCGGGAACGAGGCGCGGCGGCGGCTCGACTCGGGCGTCAAGGACGGCCGTCTCTACGGCGCGATGACGGCCCAAGCGATCGCCATGAAGGCGAACCACGCGATCGAGCTCGCGGAGACGCAAGGCCTCGGCTCCCTCCGTTCGTACTTCGAGAAGATGGAGACGGACGCCCACTCGAAGGCGGACGTCCAATTCCTCAAGCACGCGAAAGTCCAGGAGGCGATCAAACTCGCGCGCGAGACCGGCGTCGAGCACCCGAAGCTCGCGAAGACCGCCTGGGTCGTTCGCGAACAGTTCATGAAGAAGCCCGGCGCGAAGATCATCGTGTTCGCGCACTACCGCGACACCGCGGACCGCGTGACCCAGGCGCTCGAGCGAATCCCTGGCGTGCGGCCGATGCGGTTCGTCGGCCAGGCCTCGCGGGGCGAGGACATCGGCCTGTCGCAGAAGGAGCAAGTCGAGATCCTCGAGAAGTTCAAGGCCGGGACCGTGAACGTGATCGTCGCGACGTCGATCGGCGAAGAGGGCCTCGACATCCCGCAAGTCGACCTCGTGGTGTTCTACGAGCCCGTGCCCTCCGAGATCCGCACGATCCAGCGGCGGGGTCGGACGGGACGCAGCGCGGCGGGCCGCGTCGTCATGCTCGTGACGAAGGACACGCGGGACGAGGCCTACTTCTACAGCGCGCGGCGGAAGGAACGGAAGATGCACGTGGAGCTCGATCGGCTCCGGCGCGAACTGAAGCAGAAGATCTTCGTCGGCGAGCCCGGCGGAGAGACGTTCGTCACCGCCTCACCCGAGGCACGGATCGAGGCGCTGCGCGAACAGACTCGGGAGGAACCGCCACCGACGCTGCCGCGCCCCCGAGACAAGAAGGGCCAGACAACCGTCGAGGACTTCTAGATTCGAGATGGTCTCCCCTTATACCGGTTCGCGGTTGTCGAGACGGGTGCAGACGGTAGAGGGCTGGATCGACAACGCAAGTTCGGGCCGCTGGACCCTACTTTGGATCGCTGGAGGGTTCGGCGTGGGAGCGGTCATCGGGGTTGCGATCGGCGCGCTTCGGTTCGCGGGCAGCCCCTCCGCGCTCGCCGCGTCTTCGATCGGAGTGGCCGGGTTCATGCTCGTTCTGTTCCTCCTGATGTTCTGGAGCATGCACCCATCCGCCGTCCTCGTCAGCGAAGCCGAGGTTCGGGTACGGCGGCGAACCGGCGACCGGTTGCTTCCTCGGTCGGACTTCAAGGAACTCATCCTCGCCATTCCGCCGAAAGAAGAAGCGAAACCTCCGGACGCGCGCGTCTACGATGTGACCATTGTCCGGATGAACGGGCGTTATTTCCGCGTTGGCGTGGTATCCGCTCAAATCGCACGCGTGCTCCTGAAGGCGAGTCCGGGCAACCGATCCACTCTCCTCGCCCGACGCGGCCATGAACCCACCGAGATCTAGCGGCATCGACCCGTTTTGATTTTATACCCCGAACGTGCCTATCGCGATGCGGGTCCTCGATGACGCGCTGTCCGGAATGCGGATGGGAGATCGACCCGGACGATGAGATGTGCCCGAACTGCGGCGCGTACCTCGCGGACTACGAGAATCTCGAGCCGTCGGGCGAATGAGCCTCAGCCGTGGAACAGGTCCCGGCTCGCTCCCTTGAGGAATTCCCCGAAACTGCCCGAGGGTGAGGGAATGTCGCCCCGGATGACCTCTCCGGATGCGCCATCGATCACGATCGTGTACGACCGGTCGCGGTACGTGTAGGCCGAGAACCAGATCGGCGCGTGGAGGAACTCGGAGTCCTTCACGTCGACCTGGCTGTTCGCGTTCTCGATGACGTCGACGAGGTCCCGCAGCAGTTCCTGCTGGTGCGCGTCGACCTCCTCCCGCGCGAGCCGTTCCGCCTCGTCCTCGTCGACTTCCGCGTTGAGGAATCGCGAATCGCGCACCATGCCGCCCGTGCTGAAGGGCACCTTGAGCGCGAGCGGAAGCTTGTAGTCCCTCGTCGGGAAGTCGCCCGAACGGCGGCCAAGGATCTTCCAGAAATAGTCCCGGCGCAGGTTGCCGTTTCGCCGCTCGTTTGTCCCCGTCCGCGTCAGGACGCCCGCGTATGCGGTCGTCGCATCGACCTCGAACACGTAGAAGGGCAGGTAGACGCACTCGAGGGACGTCACTCGTGAGGCGCGCCGCAAGTCGTCCGGCTTCATCACCCCGCCCTCGAGCCAGCCTTGGATCCTCTGCATCGCGCCGTCCTTGTCCAGCCGCGCGGCGAGCATCGAATGCCGCAGGACGAAGGGCTTGTCGCCCTCGATGCGCGACGCGGTGCCGCAGTACGGGCATGTGACGATCACCTCGCCCGTGGTCAGGTTCAGCGGGCCCCCGCACTTCGGGCAATTGATCGATTCGACGAGCTCGGGCATGCCGACGCAATGCTCATGGGGACGGCGAATATAGCCCTTCGTGTGGGAACCCTCAACGCGCTGCGGCGAGGCAGCGTCCTCACGGTCGTCCTCGTCTTCGCGTTCCTCTCGGCCCTCCTGCTGATCATCCTCGCGGCCGCGGACTATCTCCTGCAGGCGAATGCGTTCCCCGGTGCGCTCGCGATCGTCGTGGGACTCGCCTTCTTCTTCATCTTCCTGCAATGGCTCATCTCGCCCTTCATCGTCCGCTGGGCGATCCGGGGCCGGCAACCCATCACGCCGCAATCGAACCCGTGGGTCTACCAGACCGTCGTCGATCTCGCGCGGCAGGCCGGAGTACCGACGCCCGTCATCTGGGAGAGCGCGGACGACGCCCCGAACGCGTTCGTGTTCGGAAGGACGGTCGGGTCCTCGGAACTCGTCATCACGCAGGGCCTCCTGGACCGACTGAATCAAGACGAGATCCGCGCGGTGCTCGCACACGAGATCGGCCACCTGCGCCATCGGGACGTGATCATCATGACGTTCGTCTCCGCGGTGCCGCTGCTCGCCTACATCGTCGCGCGCGTCGGATTCGAGATGATGCGCGGCAGCGCGCGGCCGCGAGGCAAGAACGCCGGCCAAGCGTTCCTGCTCATCATCCTCTCCGCGGTCGTGTCGTATGCGGTCTACCTCGTGACGCAGCTTCTCGTCCTGCATCTCTCCCGCACCCGCGAGCTCTACGCCGACGCGTACAGCGGCGCGGCGACGCGGGACCCGCACCTGCTCGCGTCCGCGCTGACGAAGATCACGTACGGCTTGTCGCTCGCCCGCGAGGACTCGGAGCCGTCCGGCCTGCGCGCCTTCATGATCGGCGATCCGGTGAAGGCGGCGGACGATTACGATGAGATGCGGCAGAAGATGAGCGCCTACGACCTCGACAAGGACGGGCAGATCGACTCGTACGAATTGGGGAAGGCGATCGAGCAGGAGCAGAAGAGCCACTGGCGGCGTGCGAACGAGCTCTTCAGCACGCACCCGCCGACCTACAGGCGGATCCTGATGCTCGAGGAGATGGAGGAAGAAATCAAGAAGGGCGGCCTCCCTCCGAACATCTACCAGTTCGTATAGGCACGGACCGCATGATGAACCTTGTAAAACGACGTCGTGCCGCAATTCTGTTGGTCGGCTGGGCCGCGATTTCGACTCTGTTCGCCTTCGCGTTGGCAACTCAAGCATCGACGCAAAGTCAGGCCACGTTCGCGCTCATCGTATGGATCGTGTTCGTGTCGGTCGCCGCGATTCTCTTTGTCGCCTTTCGAAAACAAAATGTTGTTCTGTGACCAACAACGAGAGCGGAGGGCTAGCTGGGGCGCCAATCGCCGTGAACCGAATGTTGCGCTGCAGTCGTCTTGTCGCGATGCGGCGAACGGAGCGGATTCGCGTCGACGGCCGAATCGATTAGGGAATGTGTCGCCGCTGCGACTTTCGGACCGCGTCCCGCTCCGCATCCCGCGCCATCACGAAGATCGCGGCGAGGACGACGATCACGACGACGGACAACAGGATCAGGTACAGCAGCTTCACGATGTCCGCTGAACCGCCGGTGAAGATTGAGCCGTAGAAGCTCCCCGCGCCGATGACGAAGAACGCGCCCGCAAGGGGGCGCATGACCTTCCGGTCATGGGTCGCGGCGAAGAGCATGTAGAACCCGAACGCGAAGATCATCGAGCAGAGGCCCGTCCACCAAAGCCGCGAGTCGATGCGCATCTCGGCGACGAACAGGATGTAGCCGAAGATGGACGCGAGGACGATTCCGCCAATCGCGGCAATCGCGAACAGGACGCTCGTCGAGAGTGCCATGGAGGGCATCTTGCCCTCCGTCGGGGCGGGGGCCGGTTGCATGCGATCAGCTCTCGACCGGCTTGCCGCACTCCGGGCAGAACTTCATGTTCCCCGGGACCTCGTGGCCGTCCGGGCACTTCCGGAACTGGGACGCGCCGCATTCTCCGCAGAACTTCAGGCCGGGCGGGACGGGCTTGCCGCACTTGATGCAGGGCTTGCTCCCCGCGGCGACCGTCGTGTCGGCGCCGCAGTTACCGCAGAACTTCGTCGTCACGGGGTTCATCGTCCCGCACTTGGGGCACGCCCGCGTCTGCTGTTGCGGTGCCTGGGCGATCATGCCTGGCACCTGCGACGCCATCCCGTACCCGAGGCCGATGCCGGCGCCGAGGCCGATGCCGGTCCCCGCGCCGCCGGACGGGTTCGCGGCCGCGGACTTCATCGAGTCCGCGAGGGCGAACTGCTGGTACGCCTGCGCGTTCGTGCGGCCGAGGACCTTCGCCGAGGCCATCTTGTCGAGGGCCTCCTTGATCGTGTCCGGAAGCGGGATGTTCAGGCCGCTGATCTGGATAATCTCTAGGCCGAGCGTGACGAAGTGCGGCTTCGAATTCGCGAGCGTCCCCTGCTCGATGTCATTCAGGCTCGCGGCGAAGTCGACGACCTTGAGGCCTTGCGCCTTCATCTTGCCGAGCGTGACATTCAGCTGCTTCACCAGTTCCTGCTTGATGCGCTCCTCGACATCCGCGGAGGCCTCGGAGCCGAACGTCCCGACGAATTGGTTGATGAACGTCTCGGGGTCCTTGATGCGGTACCGGAAGTCCCCAAAGGCCCGGAGCTGGACCATGTCGAAGTCCGGGTCCTGGAACAGGAACGCGTCCTGCGTGCCGAACTTGCCGTCGAAAATCCGCTTCTGGAGGTAGTACACCTCGGCCTGCTGGACGACGCCGGAAAGGGCCTGGATGAGCTTGCCCAGGATCGGCGCGTTCTGCGACGTGAGCGCGTATCGGTCGGGGCGGTCGAGATAGGCGAGGACCTTGCCGTCGCGGTAGAACACCGCGATCTCGTCCTCCCGCACGACGATGTTGTCGTTCATGCGGATGTTGCGTGGCACCTTCCACATGATGTTCTGTCGCTTGAACTGGTCGTCCCAGGCGACCGTCATGCTGCCGCTGAGGCCTTCCGTCCGGCCCGCCGTCTGGTCCGTTCGCCGCCCGCCTCCAAAGAAGAATGCAATGGGGAACATTCGTCTCACCGCACCTGGATGCCCGTGACCGCGTTCGTCCGCGTCTTCCACGCGGTCTCGAACCCGGTGATCGCCTCGCGCATGCCCTTGATCGCGGCCTCGAAGCTCTTCGCGTCGCTCGCGTCCCGGATCATCGGGACGACGGCCGCGGCCTTGTCGAGGGATTCGAGCATCGCGTAGTCGTACTCGTAGAGCCGGTCGAGTTCCGTCTCCTCGATCCGGATCGTCGCGCTCAGGCCGGAGTACCCGCCTTCCGCGTGGCGGATCTTCGCCTCGAGCCCTTCGACCGTGAAGATGACGTTCCCGATCGACTGCAGGCCTTGGAACTTGCCGTCGGCGGCCATGCCGTCCCGGATGTCCTCGAGTTCCCCGCGGACGCCCTTGAGCTGGTTCGCGATCTGGATTCGCAGCAGGTTGTCCGCCGCGCGGATGTCCTCTCGGCGGCGATACCCGGCGTACCCGGGGATCACGAGCTGGATCTTCTTCAGCAGTCCTCGGTCCTCTTCGACTCGGTCACGGATGTCGGGCATGGTTCGTTTCTCCGGGCATTCGATGCAATACGTTCGACGCGTATGTATTTAGGGGTAACGATGGAAATCCATGGGTTTACCGCGGGTCACCAGAGCGAGAAGGTCGGCCGCTCGCCGTCCATCACCTGTCCGGAGTGCCCATCGATCAGGATGAACATCGCCTTGCCCTTGTGGGCGTACTCCATGAACCACACCGGGGCGTGGAGCAACTCGCCGTCGTACGTCGTCGGGTAGACCTGGATCGACTCGAGCGTGTCGACGCGCTTCTTCGCTTCCTTCTCCGCGAACTTGTGCGCGAGCGCCTGGGCCTGCGCCTTCGCCTCGCCTTCCGCGACGTCGCCGCTCTGCACGTCGACGCCGCCCGTCGCGCGCTTGTCGAAGTTCGTCTTGTTCTGCAACTGGAACTGGAAGCCGTCGTCCGGCTGGTACTTCACGTACCCGCGCACCGCGACGACCGGGATGTTGTACTGCATCTGGATCCGGTCTCGAACGCGGACGACCTGCGGCTGCGTGTTGACCGGCTGACTCCGGTTCTGTGAGCCCGCTGCCGCGGCGGCCATCGTCAAGGCGAACAACGCCGCGCCCGCGGCCTTCTTCGCGCCCGTGTCGCCGTGCGCCATCATCCCGACGCCGGCGCCCGCGCCGACGTTCTTCGTCCCCTGGAAATCTGCGACCACGGAGGTCGGTACGATCCAGTACGGGACGTAGCGCAGCGTGACGGTCCCGAGTTCCGAGCGCTCCGCGACCTTCCGTCGCAGGAGCCCTTTGTTCAACCACTGGCCGCCCGCATTGAGGGCCTGCTCGTTCGAGATCTTCGAGTCGAGCATGAAATGCTTCTGGAAGACTTCGGCCGCTCCACCCGCGCCCATCGTCGTCACGGCGCCGCAGTACTCGCACACGACGAGCGCGAGGCCCGCGGACGGGTTCATCGGGCCGCCGCACGAGCTGCACTTGAAGCTCTGCGGCATCGGAGGCGGCGCGGCCGCGCGGACCGGGGCGTTCGGATTGTAGGGCTGTCCACCGGGAGAACCCATGCCGGGCATCCCGGGAGCCGGAGGCACGCCGGGTGCCACGGCCTGAGTCGGGGCGACGACGCCTAGCTTGGCGCCGCACAAGTTGCAGAATACCGATCCGTCCGCGATTCGTCCACCGCACTGGTTGCAGAACAGGGGGAGTCCTCCTATTCGTCGCTGCAGGCGACGCGGGCTTACTTAAGAGTTTCTCCCTGAATCTCGCGCCGACGATTCATTGCGCTCTCCTGGCGGAATCGCACCGCAAAGGTATAACGGCCGGAGCCTTGTGCGCCTCCGGACGCGGGCCCTCCCGGCGCGCCGCGGTCCAACCCGAGCGAGGACGTTCCGGTGGCCGGCTATCTGACCCGCGAGCTGACGCACGTGTTCCGCCTCCGGCCGGGGGACCTGCGCAATCTCTCCGCCCTGTACGGCGCGACGTTCGTGATGCGCGCCGCGGCCTTCGCGGGCGTCGCGGTCATGCAGCACGTGATGTTCCCGGATCCGCGGGACGCGTTCTGGAAAGGCCTCCTGTTCGCCGTGTATCCGCTCGCGGAAATCGCGTCCGTCGGATACTTCGGCGCGCTGTGCGACCGGATCGGCCGGAAGCGGATCCTCGTGTTCGCGCACCTCATCACGGCCGCCGCCGTGTTCCTGTTCATCCCGAGCGTCGGACCTCCGACGCCCGCCGCGGTGCGGCCGTTCCTCGCGGCGATCTTCTTCGCGATGTTCGGGATCGGCGCGGCCGCGAAAGTCGCCTCGACCCTCGCGATGGTCAACGACCACTCGACCGACGAGAATCGCGCGCAGCTCATGGCGTTCTTCGACCTCGTCACGTTCGGCGGACTCGTCGGCGGCTTCGGAGCGGGTTACCTCGCCCTGAATGCGTTCCATGTGTCCGAGGCGGCCGTCCTGGCGGCGGGCGGCTTCGGCATCACGATCAGCGTGCTGCTCGTCCAGCTGCTCGTCCAGGAGACCGTGTACGCGCCGCAAATCGCGCGCAAGACCCTCGAGCTCCTGCGAGCGGTCCTCCGTAACCGCGACATTCAGCGGCTGCTTCCGGTGTATGTCCCCGTCGTCGCGCTCTACGGCTACGTGCTCAGCTTTACGGACCAGCTGATCGGAACGGAAACCTCCGCCTCGTTCAATCAGCTGATAATCGTCGTCCTCTCGATCGGAATCCCGCTCGCCGCGTCCCTCGCGGTCAGCGGTCGGCTCTCGGACCGCGCGCGGATGCGGCGACCCTTCATGGCGCTCGGCCTTGCGTGCTTCGGCGGCCTCGCGATCCTCCTGGCGCTCGCGTCGCGCCCGACCGGGGCCGACCTGGACCAGCTCGTCTCGCGGTGGCCGCTGCTCGTCCTCTTCGCTGCCGGCGCGGGGACGTTCCCGCCCGCCGCCCTCGCATACCTGGGGGACATCGTGAACCGCTCCCTCTCCGGCACCACGTTCGGAATCTACTCGATCATCTTCGGATCCGGGCTGATCATCGGTCCAATCCTCGGAGGGGCGCTGACGCAGGCCTTCGGGTCCCTCGCATTCGCCGTCATCGCGCTCTCCTTCATCGCGATATCCGGAATTGGCGTCGCGTTCATCCGCGAGCCGAGTCGCGCGCCGGCCGCCGGCGCGTCGGGGAGCGCGGGCATTCGCGCACGCTGACGCGGATTCGTGCCCCCGACTGATTCTGTCGGCGCGGGATTGAAGTACCCGCGGCCGCGTCGGATTTCTCGTGGCGAGTTCCAACTCCGGAATCCTGCAACTTCCCGCGATCGCGTACTTCTCGATGGGCGGGTTCGCCCTCTTCTTCGGATTGTTCTTCCTCGTGTTCCTCTGGGATATCCCGCTCTTCCTGTACCTGTGCGGGCCAATCACGGTCATCCCCGGGGTCGTCGCGATCGCCCTCGGCATCCGCCAGTGGCGGCGCGAGCGCGCGGTCGTCGATTTCGCGGACTGGATCAAGTCCCAGCGGCGGATCAAGATGGACGTCATGGCGTCGCGAATCGGCAAGTCCCGCTACGAGACGGAGAAACTGCTCGGCGAGGCGATCGACGCGAAACTCGTGAAGGGCGTGATCGATCGCTCCGCGGACGAGTTCGTCCTCCAGGAGGAGACGACGGGCCAGCAGGTGTTCGTCGCGAAGTGCCCGAACTGCGGCGGCGACGTGAACCGCTGGGCCTTCCCGGAAGAAGTGTGGACGTGCCCATACTGCGAGCGGGCCGTCACCACCACGAAGACCGCATCACAGGCGTGAAGTATCCTTAAATAGCACGTGGATTCTTGCGCGCACCCTACCGAGGTTCCTCCTTGGCCCGCGGCCTCTTCGCAGCGAGAAAACTGAAGAACGAACGGCAGACCCGACGGTGGTCCGACCGGTACTACAAGCGGCGCGTGCAGCATCTGAAGGAGAAATCGGACCCGCTCGAGGGATCGCCGCAGGCGAAGGGGATCGTCCTCGAGAAGGTCGCGATCGAGGCGAAGCAGCCGAACTCCGCGTTGCGCAAGTGCGTCAAGGTCCAGCTCATCAAGAACGGTCGGCAGATCACGGCCTTCGCGGTCGGCGACGGCGCGATCAATTTCATCGACGAACACGACGAGGTCCTCGTCGAAGGGATCGGCGGACGTATGGGACGGTCGTACGGCGACATCCCGGGCGTGCGCTACAAGGTCATCCAAGTCAACGGCGTGTCGCTCGACGAACTCGTGCGCGGGCGGAAAGAGAAGCCCGTGAGGTGAAGGATTGGAACCCGAGCCGACGCCGCCCCCGGAGACTCCGCCACCGCCGCCTCCTGAAACCCCGCCACCGCCTCCCGAGCCCGCCCCAGCGGCGGAACCCACTCCCGCGGCCGGGATCCCTGCGGAGACTCCCGCCGAAGGGGAGCCGGCGCCGGTCGTCGAGAAGCCGAAACGCGAGCCGAAGAAACCCAAGAAACGCCCCAGCTATGAAATGAAGCTGTTCGAAAAGTACGACCTGAACGAGGTAGTCGTTCACGATGCGGGCCTCGCGAAGTACATGAACCTCTCACCGATCGTCATCCCGCACACGGGCGGGCGGTACGCGAACAAACCGTTCGGCAAAGCGAAATCGAACCTAGTCGAGCGGCTGATCAACGGCATGATGCGCACGGAGAATTATACCGGGAAGAAAGCGAAATCGTACCGGGTCGTGCGCACGGCGTTCGAGATCATCGCCCAGAAGACGCAGAAGAATCCGGTGCAGATCCTCGTCGATGCGCTGGAGAAAGCGGCTCCCCGCGAGGAGATCACGCGCCTCCGATTCGGCGGCATCAGCGTGCCCCGCGCCGTCGACGTCGCCCCGTCCCGGCGACTCGACCTTGCGCTCCGAAGCATCACGACCGGCGCCGTCTCGGCGACGTTCAAGAACCGCAAACCGGTCGCGGAGTGCCTCGCCGACGAAATTCTGATGGCGGCGAAAGGCGACATGCAGAGTTCCGCGATTGCGAAGAAAGAGGAACTCGAACGCGTCGCATCCTCTGCGCGATGATCGTCTCTCCTCCAGACCGAAGCCTTAATTAGGTTCGGTCTTCTGCGACTTTCCTTGTTCACACTCAGGAGCCCGAGAGATGGGACGTAAGGAAGAGAATATCAAGAAAGCACAGGCGTTGCTCCACCTCAAGGACCGCATCCGCAACATCGGTACCGCGGCCCACATCGACCACGGCAAAACCACGTTGTCCGACTCTCTCATCGCGGGCGCGGGGATGATCTCCGAGGAGCTCGCGGGGCAGCAGCTCTTCATGGACTACGACGAGCAGGAGCAGGCGCGTGGCATCACGATCAACGCCGCGATCGCATCGATGGTCCACGATTTCGAGGGCGGCCAGTACCTGATCAACCTGATTGACACGCCGGGCCACGTGGATTTCGGCGGAGACGTCACGCGTGCGATGCGCGCCATCGATGGCGTAATCATCCTCGACGACTCCGTCGAAGGGATCATGCCGCAGACGGAGACGGTCATCCGCCAGGCGCTGAAGGAACGCGTGAGGCCGGTACTATTCATCAACAAAGTCGACCGCCTCGTAAATGAGCTCAAGATTAGCCCGGAGCAGATGCAGCAGCGATTCCAGAAGATCATCACGGAGGTCAACAACCGCATCCGGAAGTGGCTCCCGCCCGAACTCGGTGAGAAGTGGATGGTCAATGTGGAGGCGGGCAGCGTCGCGTTCGGGAGTGCGTACCACAAGTGGGCCGTCAGCGCCCCCTTCACGAAGCGGACGGGCATCGGGTTCAAGGACATCTACAAGCACTGCCAAGAGGGGACGATGAAGGAGCTCGCGAAGAAGGCGCCGCTCCATAACGTCGTCCTGAACATGGTCATCCGCCACCTGCCGAACCCGCTCGAAGCACAGAAAATCCGGATCCCAATCATCTGGAAAGGAGATCCGCAATCGCCCGTCGGCAAAGCGATGATGACGGTCGACGAAAACGGTCCCGTTGGGTTCATGGTGACGAAAATCATCGTCGATCCCCAGGCGGGCGAAGTGGCCGCCGGTCGCCTCTACGCGGGCAAGATTCGGCGCGGCCAGGAGCTGTGGGTCAGCGGGATGCCGAAGCCCCAGCGGGCCCAGACGGTCGCCATGATCGTGGGCCCGGACCGGATCCCCGTCGACGAGATCGATGCCGGCAATGTCGTGGCCGTCGTCGGGCTGAGGGATGCCGTCGCCGGCTCGACGGTCAGCGACGACAAGGAGATGCAGCCGTTCGAGAAGATCGTCCATTATTCGGACCCCGTCGTGACGATTGCCGTCGAGGCGAAGTCCACGTCGGACCTCCCCAAGCTCGTCGAGGCGCTCCGGCTCCTCGCGAAGGCGGACCCGAGCATCCAGGTCGAGATCAACCAGGAGACGGGCGAGCACCTGATCTCCGGGATGGGCGAGCTGCACCTCGAGATCACGATCTACCGCGTGCAGAACGACTACAAGATCCCGGTGACCACGAGCCCGCCGATCGTTGTGTACCGCGAGGGCGTCGGCGGGCATGGCGGACCCTTCGAGGGGAAGTCGCCGAACAAGCACAACCGGTTCTACATGGAAGCGGAGCCGCTCGAGCCGAAGATCGTGGCGGCGATCCGCGCGGGCGAGATCGCGTCGGGCCAGCGGATCAAGGATTCGAAGGCGCTCGCGAAGAAACTCGAGGAGCTTGGCATGGACCGCACCGAGGCGAAGAACGTGGTGTGGATCCAAGATACGAACATGTTGCTCGACGCGACGAAGGGGATCCAGTATCTGCACGAGACGATGGAGCTCATCAAAGAGGCGTACATCGAGGCGATGAGCCGCGGCCCGCTCGCGGCGGAGAAGGGCATGGCGCTGAAGGTGAGCCTCGTCGACGCGAAGCTCCACGAAGACTCCGTCCACCGCGGCCCCGCGCAGGTCATCCCCGCGGCGCGCTCGTCGATCTACGGAGCGATGGTCCAGGGCGGCCGGGTCCTCCTCGAACCGATCCAGAAGGTGTTCATCAACGTGCCGCAAGACTACATGGGCTCCGCCATCGGCGACATCCAGAGCCGGCGCGGCGTGATCGAGGACATCAACCAGGAAGGCGAGATCACGGTCATCCACGCGAAGGCGCCCGTCGCGGAGATGTTCGGCTTCGCGTCCGCGATCCGCTCCGCGACCCAGGGCCGCGCCCTTTGGTCCACCGAGAACAGCGGCTTCGAGGCGGTGCCGGGCAATCTGCAGTCCGAGGTCGTGCGATCGATTCGCACGCGAAAGGGCTTGCCGCCAGAGCCGTACGACGAAGCGTACTACGCGGCGTGAATGCAGAGGTCATAAACGCACGTCGGGCGTATGCGTTCCGAGCGTGGGCCATGACGACGGACCGACGATTCTCTCGTTTCAGTAAATCTCCCGCCACCGCGGCGTTCAGCATCACGGAGATCCCGGACGATGGCGTGTGTCTCTCCGCATTCCTCATCGTGACCGAGGCCCGCGATTCCAGAAAGGTCCTCATGGGCCACATGAATCCAAAGGCCCCATGGGACCACATCGGTGCCCTCGATCCGTCGCGCGTCGAGGCGCACTCCCGCGGATGGATGCTGCCGTCTTCCCATCTCATCTTCCGCGAATCGCCGGACGATGCCGCCCGACGCATTGTCCGGGAGCAACTTGAGTTGCCCGACCTCGCGCTCTCCGGTCCCACGGTGGTCTCGGAGGTCTACACGCCGAAACGGTTCCCGGGTACGGCGCACCACTGGGATCTCGAATTCTTGTTCCGCGGCCAGCTTGCCGCCGCCGACGTTGGCCATCCTGCGGCGTGGAAGGAATTGGCGTTCGTCGACCTGCGCCGCACAAGCAAGTCGGAGATCGCGCGGTCCCACGAAGACGTCATCGAGTCGGCGGGCCTCCGCTTCGGCGGACAGTAAGTCGGTTCCGTCCTCCATGCGCTCGTTTCCTATGGAGAAAATCGCCCGCGTGGGATAAGCATAAATATGACAGGATGATAGGGTGCGACCTACAGGGTAGAAACCATGCCCGCGAAGCCGCACCTCAACCTCGTGTTCATCGGCCACGTCGACCACGGAAAGTCGACGACCGTCGGCCGGATCCTCTACGACACGGGGAACATCGACCCGCACGAACTCGAGAATCTCAAGAAGCTCGCCGAGCAAATGGGCAAGGCCACGTTCGAATTCGCCTTCGTCATGGACCAGGTCAAGGAGGAGCGGGAGCGCGGCCTCACGATCGACGTCGCGCACAAGCGCTTTGACACGGACAAGTACTACTTCACGATCATCGACGCCCCCGGCCACCGGGACTTCGTCAAGAACATGATCACGGGCACGTCCCAGGCGGACGCGGCGGTCCTCGTCGTCGGCGCGGCGGAAGGCGTCCAGACGCAGACGAAGGAGCACATCTTCCTGGCCCGCACCCTCGGCGTGGAGCAGCTCATCGTCGCGATTAACAAGATGGACGCGACGAAACCGCCCTTCGCGGAGGCGCGGTACACTGAGCTGAAGACCGAGCTTTCGACCCTGCTCAAGGGCGTCGGTTACAAGGTGGACCGGATCCCGTTCATCCCGATCAGCTCGTACAAGGGCGAGAACATCACGAAGCCGAGCACGAAGATGGCGTGGTACAAGGGATCGGCCCTCGTGCCGGCGCTGAACGACCTCACGGTCCCGCCGAAGCCGACGAACCTCGCGCTCCGGCTGCCGGTCCAAGACGTGTACTCGATCACGGGAGCCGGCACCGTCCCGGTCGGCCGCGTCGAGACGGGCGTCCTAAAGGTTGGCATGAAGATCCACTTCATGCCCTCGGACAAGGTCGGCGAAGTGAAGTCGATCGAGATGCACCACGAGCAGATCCCCCAGGCGGAACCGGGGGACAACGTCGGTTTCAACGTCCGAGGCATCGACAAGAAGGACCTCCGGCGCGGCGACGTCGCGGGTCCGACGGACCACCCGCCGACCGTCGCGAAGTCCTTCACCGCACAGATCGTCGTGCTGAATCATCCGAGCGTCATCACGGCCGGGTACACCCCGGTCTTCCACGCCCACACGGCCCAGGTCGCGTGCACCTTCGAGGAGATCATCGCGGCCCTCGACCCGAAGACGGGCGCGCCGAAGCCCGAGAAGCCCGACTTCCTCAAGACCGGCGACGCGGCCCGCGTGAAGATCCGGCCGACGAAGCCCCTCGTCATCGAGGCCTTCAAGGCCTTCCCGCAGATGGGGCGTTTCGCCATCCGGGACATGGGGCAGACCGTCGCCGCGGGTCAGGTCATCGACGTCGAGAAGCGGTGACCTCCATTCCGCCTTCCCGTCCCTAGGTTGCACCATGGCCCAGAAGGCGCGGATCTCGCTCAGCGGGACGGACCCGAAGAAAGTCGACAACGTGTGCCAGCAGATCAAGCTGATCAGCGAGCGCACCGGCGTCGCGATGTCCGGCCCGATCCCGTTGCCGACGAAGCGCCTCGTCGTCCCGGTCCGCAAGTCCCCCGACGGCGAGGGCAGCGAGACCTGGGACCGCTGGGAGATGCGGATTCACAAGCGGCTCATCGACCTCGACGCGGACGAGCGCGCGCTCCGGCAGCTCATGCGCATCCAGGTGCCGGACGGCGTGAACATCGAGATCGTGCTCCGATCGTAAGGGTCCTCACCGCGCTTGCATGTACGTTCGCGCGAGCGCGAGCAACGCCACGATGTCCACGAGGAAGAGGCCGAATCCCGCGGCGATCGTCGCCGTCGGAATCGTCACCGCGACGATCAGCACGATCGGCCCGAAGCCCGTGACGGATGCGAAGGCCACGGGCCACGCCCACACCCGGCGTCCGAGGAACCCGATGCCGGTCGCGAACGCGACGAGCGCGGCGTAGCCGCTCAGGAACGCGTGGCCGAGTTCGTCGAACCGCGCCCACAGGATGGCGGCGAGGACCGAGATGATCCACAGACCAGCGGGTGCCATCGCGGGCCACGGCCGCGAGTCCGCCGCGATGCTCACGAGGCACAGGATCACCGCCACGACGCCGGCGATCGCGACGACCCACCACGGAGCTACGGTGACCTTGCCGTACGCGATCCCCGCCGCGAGGAGGACGATGCCTCCGGCCACGAGGCTCAAGCCGACGAACCATCGCAGCGCCCTCTCCGTGCGCGGGGTCACTTCATCCCCATCCGCATGGGACAGAAAAGCATTCGCCATCCCGAGGGAGACGGCGGCTCTCAGCTGGGTCCCGACTTCCTGCGACGCCGGATCGCCAGGTACGCGGAGCCCACCGCGATTGCGCCGAGGATGAGGATCAGGATCCAGAAGTCCGTCGCGGGCGCTCCTTGGGGCGAAGGCGCGCTGCCGCCGTAGATGAACGGCACGCTGGCTTCCGCCACATTGCCCGCTTTGTCCGTCGCCCGGACGGTCACGAAGTGCGGCCCGATTGAGGGCGATGCGACCGTGTACGTCGTCGCGCCCGTCGCCACGACGGGAGGCCCGCCATCGATTTGGACCTCGACGCGGTCGAGCCCCGAGCCGCTATCGGAAGCGGTCCAGTCCACGGTCAGAGTCCCGTAGACCGTGGAGCCACTCGCCGGATTCTGCAATCCGACGGAAGGCCGCGTCGCATCGACGGTCACGGAGATCGTCGTCTGAGCGGTGTTACCCGCGCGATCGAACGCATTGATCACGACGGTCCGCGCGCCTTCGGCGACGTTCGGGAACGCGTAACCCGCTGCCTCATTGACCCGCACCGGGGTCGCGCCGTCGAGCGAGAGTTCGTAGTGATCGATGCCGGAGACGGCATCGGAGCCGAGCCACAACAGCTGGAGCTGCTTCGTGTTCACGTACGGACCCTTCGGCGCGACCACGTTCAGGACCGGAGGCGTCGTGTCGACGCCGAACCCCAGGGTCTGCGACGCGAAGTTCCCCGCACCGTCGGTCGCGAGCAGGTTGATGACGTGGGCCCTTTCGTCGAGGTTCGTGAGCGCATAGGAGGTCGCTCCCGCCGCAAGGTCGACGGGAGAACTCGAATCGACGGTGAGGCGGAGCGAAGCGATCCCCGCTCCCAAGTCTTGAGCGGTCCACCGCACGTCGACGTCGTTCGTGCTCACGAAGGCGCCTCGCTGCGGCGACGTGATGTCGAGGGCCGGGGCGTTCGAGTCGTAGTGGAACGGGATCACGAGCTGCGCCGCGTTGCCCGCGCGGTCCGTCGCCGTGACCATGGCCGTGTGGTCCCCTTGGGTCGTCAAGGCCAGGTCCGTCTGTCCGCTCGCGTCCGTGAAGGCCATCGGCGCCGCGCCGTCGAGCGAGACATTGATCGCGTCGACGCCGGAGACCGCGTCCTGCGCGACCCACTTCAGGACCTTGCGGCTCGTCCACTCGCCGGGGACCGGCGTCGCGACGAAGAGGTCCGGCGGGCGCGTGTCGAGGGTCGTGGCCGCCTTGACGCGGTCCGGGCCCGGCTCCCGCCAGTGGCCGCGGTCCACCGCGACCGTCGAGAACGCATACACGTCCTCGCCGCCTGTGTAGTACGTGTCGAAGGGGATCGTGCCGTTGAGCTCGTCCGTGCCGAAGCCGCGTTGGCCGTACCACTCGCCGCTCGGATTCCAAGGGGGCGCGTAGAGGGTCCAGTTCGGCGAGCGCGTGCTCCGGTAGTAGAGCTCGGTCCAGAAGACGCCGCTGTTCCCTGCGCTCCCGTTGGCGGTGAAGTTGAGGGAGACGACCTGCTGGTTCGTGTACTCTCGGAGGGGCGCCAGGTCCGACTCCGGGAGGCGGTCCGCGCCGACGGTGGTCAACGGAGACGATACCGGAAAGAGTCCCACGCTCGGAAGATACGCGGCCAACACCAGGCCGGCGACTAGAATGGCGGCGAGTGTCGCGACCCTCCTCGACGCGATGGAACCCCTCGCGCGGCACCATGCCGGGATGGTACATAGCCCTTCCGTCGCGAGGCAGCATCGGGAGGCGGAGGACCATATGTCGGGATGAATAAAAAGGTTCGATGAACCATTTCACGGTTCGAGGGGACCCGCCTCCACTCCCATCATCGAGGGCCACGCGGAAAGCTTCATCTCTCCCGCGGCGCTGTGCGCGCGTCGGGCCGGTAGATCAGCGGAAGATCGCCTGCTTTGCAAGCAGGAAGTCCTGGGTTCAAATCCCAGCCGGTCCACTCCAGTTCCATACCTGCCGAGGTTCAAATCTACTTTTAGGACCGTCCCGGACTTAGTTTTGGGATCGTCTGCTTGGCCCTGCGCGAGCCATGGAACCGGGCTCCTGTCAGGCACGGAGTGGGTTCAGCGGGAACGAGGGCGGACCACATCATAATCCGAACAGAAGGGGGCGTCCGGCGCCGCGACCTTTAGTCAGAAGTCCGAGAGCTTTCATTCTCGAACTTCACTGACGAGAGGATCTTGAGAACGGTGGTGAGCTCTGAGGCACCAATGGGAGTAGACGCGTCTCTCGTGGGTAGAGTATAGGTCACAATCAGAGCGATTGCTCCGCCAACGAGGTACCAGCTGTGAACGGTCGTCAAGTCATCCGTAGGTGTCAACTTGCCCGTGCTCATCGCGTAAACTGCAACTCTCCCACCCAACTGGACGCGCTCCGACCCAGCCGTTTTCTTCAAGACGTCATCCAGCAGGCCAACGGCCGGAGCTGGGGACCCTCGCGCGTCCTTGAACTTGTATCCTCGCAGCCGCAGGTTGCCCAATCCGCCCGCCGTATTCCAGAATTGTGGAACGCCGTCCTCGTCGGGCTCTTGCTTCCAATCCTCGGGATATTCGACCGCGTACCAATTATCCGGCGCCAGATAACGCTTCAAGGTCAACGCACGGATATCTCCGAAGCTCACAAAAATGTAAGGCGCCCGCCCTTCAAGGGCGGGCTTGGCGGGGAACGGGGGCTACGACAACAGAATCCGAACAGAGGGGGCTTCCGTCGCTAGGGGTCTGAACCTCAACAAGTACAAGCCCCAGCCTGTCCACTCTGCCGACGCACCGCGGAGTCGTCTAGCGGCGACGATGCTTGATCCGATGCGAGGGGCCCTTGGCCTTGCCGCGGCGGGCACGACGTCGCGCGGCCCGCGTCATCCGGATTTCCTTGCGCGCCACGCGCGCGGGAGGATTCAACCGCTATTTGAACCAAAGCCTGTCAGAGACAAACGAAAAATGTGAAAGGGGCCCGCGGACCGCAGGCCGTTTCATCCGACCGTGACATGGCCCAGGACCGGCGTGAAGGTCCAGCCGGAGGCCGTCATCACGATGGACCTCGACAAGTCGATGTCGACGGTCAGGGTCGTCGTGCTGCCGGAACGAATCTCGAAGGGCGTCGTCGTCTTCAGCTCGCCGGACGGGACCGTGAACACGACGTTCGTGCCGTTCGTCAGGGTTCCCGTCGCGGACGCGACGACGATCCGGATCTGCGTGTACTTCCCCGGGCCGAACCGCGCGCTCGCGAGCAGCTCGGAGACGTTCACGAAGGACGCGAGATCGATCGTCGTCCGGGCGAGCGAGACGTTGTGCCACCCGGAATCGTTCCCGGCCCCGGCCTCGTGGATCCACACGTCCGTGAACGCGATGTTCACGTGGGACCACGCGCCGGGCGCATCCTGGACGCGGACGTCCATGGCGCCCTCGTACAGGTACACGTACGCCGCGAACCCGCCGAGGACGACGAGGGCCGCCAGGACCAGTGCGAGGATTGCGCGTCGCATTCCCTTCATCCTCCGGCATTCGGCTGGTCGCGCGAGGTCAATAAGGCTTGTTGGACGGACGTCGAAACGACGCCGGATGGAATCAGAATCGATATCATACGCCCGAATAGAGGCGGTCCGCGAGCTCCGTTGGGAGTCCTCCCTTCCGGATCTCCGAGGCCACGGAATCGATGTCGTACGAGACGCGCCGCACGTCGAACGTTCGGCGGGCGAGGTCGAGCACGCCCCATGCGGCGCGCGGATCCCCGTCCCGGGGCTGTCCGACGCTTCCCGGATTCACCAGGATGCCGGACCGAAATCGGAGGACCATCGGCAGGTGCGTGTGGCCCAGGATCACGAACGGCGCGGCGGCCATCCGGACCATCGCCTCGTCGGCGGTCCACAGAAAGACGTACTCGTCGTCGTTCCGCGGGCTGCCGTGGTACATGGCGACGGGGCCCTCGGGCATCGGGACGCGGATGCGGTCCTCCAGGTCCTTGAGGTATCCGACGGAGGCGGGCGTCATGTGGATCCTCGTCCAACGGATGGCCTCGGCGGCCAGCTCGTTGAACCACGACGTGTCCCCGCCGAGCACGCCCCGGTCGTGGTTGCCGCGGATCGCGCGCACCCCCCGCGCGTGCAGCAAGTCTAGGACCTCGTTCGGCCACGGATTGTAGCCGACCAAGTCGCCAGCGACCCAGATCCCGTCCGCGCCCGTGCGGTCCACGTCCGCGAGGACGGCCTGAAGGGCCGGGAGATTGGAGTGAACGTCCGAGAGGACCGCGAGGCGCAACGGCCGGCCGAAGGCCCTCACCCTATTTCAGGCCGTCCGGAGCATTAGCCCACACTCTCCGGAGGTTAACCTTGTTTAAGGTTAACATCGCGAGGCGCCCGGGTTCGGCCGTATGGTCCCCCCGAAGTCGCCCACACCAATTTCGGCCGATGGCCCCCGCTTCGCGTCAATCTGCAGGAACCAACTCGAATGCACATCTTTAATAGCCATAGGCCCCGTAGGCCGGCCATCCGAGCCCTGAAGGGATCGGATAGTAGGTAGTGAATGGACGAAGACAGAGGCGGAAGACGAGGCGGAGGCGGCGGCGGTTACGACCGAGGCCCGCGTACAATGTACGACGCGGTGTGCTCGGACTGCGGCCAAGCCACCCAGGTCCCGTTCAAACCGGACCCGGCCCGACCCGTCTACTGCCGAGATTGTTTCGCAAAGCGCCGGCCGCGACGGTTCTAAATCGATAACGGCAGCGTTCGAACCTTTTTCGTTCGAGCTCCCAACCCGCCGTGCGGCTGGCGCGGAGCTCGTTTTTCCTTATCCCGATTTGAGCAGGCGATCGCCTCAAGGCCAGGGTCCTCGCGGCGACGTTCCTCGCCGTAGTTGGACCGCCTCGCTAGATCGTGCCGGGCGATCGCGTAGCCACCGCCGGCCGATGGCAAGTCCTCGATGGGGGTCAGGGGCGCCGAATGGGCTTGTCCACGTAGCATCGCGCCGGATCGCCCCAGATGTACACCCGCTGGGCCCGATGCGCGCCCGTCCCTGTGATGACGAATACGCGGCCGACCTTCCGACCGACCGCGGCCAGCTTCTCCCCGGCGACGCACTCGCCGACCCCTCGAAGTTCAGCCAACGACTTTCCCCTCCTTCGCCAGGGATCCCGCGATGCGGAACGCGAGGTCCAGGTCCATCCCAAGCGCTTCCGCGATATCCGTCACGTAGGTCGCGGGCCGCCCTTTCAGGTACCGCAGGACGGCGGCTCGGGCCTTCGCCTCGGTCCACTCCTTCACGACGACGATACGAGCTTCCCGGAGCTCGTCCACGTAGCTCTCCACGGCCCGCTCCACAAATTCGGTCCGCGAGCGCATTCGCGTGCGCCGAACAAGCGCATCGATCTCCTCGAGCATCTTTCGAGGCAGCCGCAGGGAAATCGTGGGTTTGCGGTTGGGTGAGGATTGCATGCATTGCACGCATTGCACTCCCTCTACATGAAGACACGCCCTACCGGTACGATACCCGCTTCTCCTGGGTGGATGGTCGGCCCTTTCCTCGGTTCGTTTCGCGCGGTGACGCACGGCGAGCGATGCGGGCGGTCAATCCTTATCGTAGTCGCCTGTCTATCCGGACTCCGTGGACCGGATCGAAGTCGCCAAGGGCATCGAGGCGACTCGGGACTTCGCGCTCTTCCTCCGGGATGAACGAGCGCTCGTGATCTCTGACCTTCATCTCGGCTTCGAGGGCGCTCTCGCGGAGCAGGGCGTCTCAATCCCGCGATTCCAGCGGCGCGTGATCCTCGAGCGGCTGGGGAAGATGCTCGACCGCGTCAAGGCGGAGCAGGTCGTCATCGCCGGCGACTTCAAGCACGAATTCTCGAAGAACCTCGTCGACGAGTGGGTCGAAGTCAAGCAGGTGTTGCGGTTTCTGAAAGAACGCGTTACCCCGGTCCTCGTCCGGGGGAACCACGACAACTACCTCGCGACGATCCTCGGGGACCTTGGACTCACGCTGCACGAACGTGCAGACATCGGCAACATGACCATCGTCCACGGCCATGAGGAAGTCTCGACGCTTCACCCGATCGTCATGGGCCACGAGCATCCCGCGGTCAAGTTGAAAGACGAACTCGGCGCGGTCGTGAGCGTGCCCGCCTTCCTCGTCATGGAGTCGCTGATCGTCCTCCCCGCGTTCAGTCCGCTCGCCCTCGGCGTCGATGTCTCCGCATACCCGTACCTCTCGCCCATCCTGAACCGCACGCTGATCGATGAGGCGCGCGTGATCGGCGTCGACGAGAAGGAAGGCCTCCTCGACTTCGGCCGCGTCGCGGGCCTGAAGTCAATCCGCGCGGCGCTCTTGATGAAGTGAGGGTTCGGTCTCCGCGGTCTTCGCCGCAGACGGGGGCGCCGGACTCTCGGCGGCCCGAGCCCCAATGACGGCAGCGAATCCAAAGATCCAGATGATGATGGCGAAGAAGAACGTAAGCGCCGAATATTGCGCGTCGCTAGGCGCCGTGCCGAACAGCATCACGATCACGCCGAGAAGGCCCAGCATCAGACCGACGTGACCGAGGGCAGTCGACTCGGACATGCGGTACTCCCTCCCGATTGGCCGTGCCATCGTCGGCCGGACCACTGCCGAAACGCCGCCCCGCGGTCATAAGTCTATCGAGACCGCGCTTAGGTTTATCGGTACCTCGCCGCTCCCGGTCCAACTTCCATGGTCGCCGACATCGAGATAGCGCAGAGCGCGCCCATGCGGCCGATCACCGACGTGGCCCAGGGCCTCGGGCTCGCGCGCGGCGACCTGATCCTGAAGAGCGATTACGTGGCGAAGGTCCGCCTCGCGGCGGTCGACCGGGTCCGCAAGGCCCGCCAGGGGAAGCTCGTCCTCGTGACGGGCACGACGCCCACCCGGTACGGGGAAGGCAAGACCCTCACGACCGTCGGACTCGGCCAGGCGCTCACCCGGCTCGGGACGAAGGCGGTCGTCGCGGTCCGCGAGCCCTCCCTCGGGCCCGTCTTCGGCACGAAGGGCGGGGCCACGGGCGGTGGCCAATCGCAGGTCCTCCCGATGGAGGAGATCAACCTCCACTTCACGGGGGACATCCACGCGGTCGGGGCGGCGAACAACCTCATCGCGGCCGTCATGGACGCGCACATCTTCCACGGGAACGAACTCGATCTCGATCCGACGCGCGTTCTGTTGCCACGATGCTTAGACATGAACGACCGCCAGTTGCGGAACATCGTCACGGGCCTCGGCGGCCCGAAGCACGGCGTGCCGCGGGAGGACGGCTTCATCATCACCGCGGCGAGCGAGGTCATGGCGATCCTCTGCCTGACGGAAGGCATCAAGGACCTGAAGGAGCGGCTCGAGCGGATCGTCGTGGCGTACGACCGGCGGGAGCATCCCGTCCGCGCGGGCGACCTGACCGTCCACGGCGCCGCCGCGATCCTACTCAAAGACGCCCTCATGCCGAACCTCGTCCAGACCCTCGAAGGCACGCCCGCGTTCGTCCATGGCGGGCCGTTCGCGAACATCGCTCACGGGCACAGCACGGTCCTCGCGGACCGCTTGGCCCTCGGCGTTGGCGACGTCGTCGTCACGGAAGCAGGTTTCGGATCCGACCTCGGCGGGGAGAAATTCGTAGACCTCGTGTGTCGCCAGAGCGGCCTGCGACCCGACGCGGCGGTCCTCGTCGCGAGCGTTCGCGCGCTGAAGCACCACGGCGGCGTCAAGAAGAAGGACCTCGCCTCGGAGGACCTGAAGGCCCTCACCGTGGGGTTCGCGAACCTCGACGCGCACATCCGGATCCTGCAGACCCTCGGCATGACGCCGGTCGTCGCCGTGAACCGCTTCGCGACGGACACGGACCGCGAGGTCGATGCGATCGTCGACCACAGCCAGGACCTCGGCGTCCGCGCGGCGGTCCACACGTGCCATCGCGATGGCGGGGCGGGCGGCGAGGCCCTCGCGCGGCTCGTGCTCGACGCGACGAAGGCGTCCCTGCATTCCGTCCGATTCGTCTACAAGGACGAGGACTCGCTCGAGGAGAAGGTGGCGAAGGTCGCCACGTCAATCTACGGCGCGGCCGGCGTGAAGTTCGATGCGGCGGCGCTCGACGACCTCGAGCGCCTCGAGGCCGCCGGCATGCAAGGCCTCCCGATCTGCATCGCGAAGACCCAGCTCTCGCTCTCCGACGACGAACGAGCGCTCGGAGCGCCGAGAGGCTGGACCCTGCAGGTCCGCGGCATCCGGCCGTCCGCCGGCGCGGGATTCCTCGTCTTCCTCGCGGGGGACATCATGCGCATGCCCGGCCTCGGCGAAGAGCCCGCGGCGCTCGCCATGGACATCGACGAGAGCGGACACATCAAGGGCCTCTTCTGATCGAGCAAAGCGACATACGCGACCGCCGCGTTCGCCGCCCGATGTCCCAGCCGACGACGTGGTGGGAGGGCCTCTACGCCACCTCGGACGTCTCGAGTCTCCCGTGGTACACGCCGAACCTCGATGCCGATTTCGCAGCGGCCCTCGCGAAACACCGCCTCGGGGGTGCGCGCGTCCTCGACCTGGGGACCGGTCCCGCGACCCACGCAATCGCCCTCGCGCGCAAGGGGTTCGAGGTGGTCGCGAGCGACATTTCTCCGAGCGCCATCCGGAAGGCAAAACGCGCCGCGAGCACGGCAGGAGTGCAGATCGAATTCCATGTCGACGACATCTTGCGGTCGAGGCTCAAGCCGGGCCTTGTCGATGTGATTCTGGATCGCGGCGTGTTCCATGTCCTCCCTCCGGAGAAGCGGCCCTCGTACGTGGACACCGTTCGGCGCATTCTGCGGCCGAAGGGATGGCTGTTCCTCAAGTGCTTCTCCAACAAACAATGCGGAACGTTCGGACCGTATCGAATCGCCGCTCGGGAACTCCGGGAATATTTCCGGGAGAAGTTCGAGATTGAGTCGATCGTCGACACGGTCTTCGAGGGAACGCTGAAACCGAATCCGAAGGCCCTCGTGGCGACGTTCCGTCGGAACGATTGAAGGGATCTCAGAACCGAGAGCGGAATCGCTCCACAAGGTCCCGATTGCCAACGTAGGTGGGGACCGTCTGATCGATCGTCGTGGCGGCGACATCGAGGATCCGCTCGGTCCCCGTCGTCCCCGCCCCACCCGCGGCCCCGGCGATGAAGGCGATTGGGTTGGACTCGAAGTGGAGTCGGTACTTCCCGCTGGGCTTGTCGACTTGCGCGGGATATGCGAAGAAGCCGCCGTAGTGCAAGACCTGATTGAAGTCGGCGACGAAGGAGCCGCCGTAGCGGAGATTCAGCAGCTCCCGCTCGATCTCCCCGACGAACGCCTTGACCTCGGGAATCCATTTATCGCGGTGGCCACCCAGCCCGTAGAGCTTCCCTTTCTCCGGGAGCCGAAGACCCTCTTCGATCAACAGGAACTCTTCGGACCGGCCCGATTTGCGCGCGACGAACTCGTGGACGCCATCTGCGGTTGCGTAGACGAACGTCGTGGCAGGGCCGTAGATCATGTATCCCGCGGCGAACATCTCGGACCCGCGGGCCGGAAGCGTCTTCCCATCGAAGATCCCGAAGATCGTCCCGAACGTGTTGTTGCTCTTGACGTTCGAGGAGCCGTCGAGCGGGTCCAGGACGATCGAGAATCGCCCGCCGCCCACGCGCTGGACTTCGCCCATCTCCTCGGAGGCGACGTGCGAGACGAGCTTCGAATCCCGAAAGGCACGCACGAAGAGATCGTTCATCCATACGTCGAGTTCGAGCTGCTGCTCTCCGTACACGTTGCGGGTCGCCGCGGGATCCCTTCGGACCGGCAGCTCGCGTCGAATCCGCGTCGCGAGGCCCGCGAACCGCGAGAACAGGCGGCCGAGATCGCGGTCCGCCTTGCCGGCGTGCTGCGCCAGCGTGACGCCGGCCTTCGGTCCGCCGCTAGTAGCCGACGTACCATCCCTCGAACTGATCCAGGAGTTTCTCCTTGCCGCCGTAGAAGTCCCACCACGGTCGTGCGTGGCGATGGGCGAGGTCCGCGAGGACCTGGAAATTCTTCACGCCCTGCGATCGCACGTACGCGAGCTGCGCCTCGAGGCCTTTCTCGCGGAAGGCGTCCTTCCAGATCGCGCGACCCGCGAGGAAGCCGGACGCGCCGCCCTGGCAGGCGAGTTCCACGAGGTTCCGGAAGACCCCGAATTCCGCTCCCGCGCTTAGGACGACCCAAGGGACTTTCGTCGCGCGGCTGAGTCGCTCGCAGTTCTTCCGGAGTTCCTCCGGGTTCGACGTCGCCTTCGGGTCCCCCGGGAATTCGGCTTTCAGGACATCGAGCCCCAGAGGAGACAGGGCTTCCGCAGTGCGGATGACGAGGTCGGCCTTGTGCTGCGCGAACGCCTCCTCGCCCTCATCCACGGGATAGGACATCGGCTCGCACACGAACGCGAGATCGAGACGCCGGCATTCGTCGGCCACGGACCGGACGACCTTCACCTGATGATCGACGACCTCTCGAGGCGCGTCGGGATTGAAGAAGATCAGGAGCTTCGCGGCGCTGGCACCGAGCCGCTTCACCTTCTCGACATTCCAGCCGTCAAGGAGCTTCGTGAGCCGCCAGTTCCCCTTCTTCTCATAGCCCGAGGTCTCGAGAGACACCAGAAGTCCCGTCCTGCCCGGGAGCGCGAAGCGGTTGACTGACGGGCCAACGCCGAACTCTGGATCGAGGAGATAGCCGCTGGCGAATGGCGCGAGGGCTTGCGTGACGCCGAGTTTCACGGCCTCCATCTCCGCATACGTAGAGGCCTTCGGGTTCTCCGGGTGGAGCATCTTCTGCAGGCTCCCCCGCTGGTCCATCGCGATCATCGTGAAGCGGCCCGTGTCGTCCGAAATCTGCTGGAGGCCGCGGAGCTTGCCGACGGAAATCCGCACTGGAACCACCCCGACGGTTCGCGAAAAGGGCGGCGCGGTATTGACCTTTGTGGCCGCGAAAAAACGCGGAATGGACGCTCTCCGACCGTGGATTTTCTCTCGATTGAAACAATCGACCGCGTCACGAACTCCGAACGCGTTAGTGGCAAGATGGGACCGTGGACGAGCGTGATGTGGCTCTTGTGGTCCTCTCCAATCGACCTTTGATTCAGCGCACGATGGCGATACGTTCGGCGGAAGCGAGGTAATCGACCAAGGAGGTAACTATATCAGCGGACCCGCAGCTCTTGCTCTGAGGGTTACTTGTCCCACGGCATCCAGGCCGCGATTCTTCTTGTTGCCCTCGCTGTCGTCGTTCACCTGTCCGTGCCGACTGCGGACGCCTGGGCGCGCCCGAAACTCAGTTCTGACTCCTGGCTTCCCCCTGAGTCGTCACCGCTCCCCAAGGTTGCGCTAGAAGACCGCCCTCGTTTCTCGAATCCGCTCGGGAAGGTAGGTCTTGTGGTCGACCCAAATCGACCTAGAGCGTACGTCACAGGCTACGACTCCGTCATCGTCTATTCGACGCTTACGTCCGAGATCGAAGCACAGATTCCCGTGCGCGCGAACCCCGTGGCTCTCGCGATAAATCCCGCGGCGACGACCCTCTATGTGGGACACGCCGGGAACCGGTCCATTCTGGCGATCAACCTCTCGACCTTGTCCGTCACACGCGTCCTCCCAACGGCATTCCTGGTTTGGGATCTTGTCGCCCCCACCAACGAAACCCTCGTCGCAACAGCCCATGAGGAAAATTGGGTCGACCAACAGCCGTACATCCTCAACTCGACTGACGGAACGGTGCTCGGGCGTCTTTGCGACCCCTCATGGTGCATCGTATTTGAAAACAGCTTGGCGACCGTCAGTGCCGACCGCAATTGGCTTTTCCTCGTCGAACCCGCACAGCCCAACTACTTCAGTCGGTTCAGCAAAGGACCGGAGCCCTGGAACTGGACCTTTGTCTCCAAGAAAGGCGACCATGGTGTGACGGGCACGAATGCGCAGGATGCCGTCGTTTCCCCTGATACCCAGTATCTCTACGTCGCGACCAACGGGGACGGGCTCCTTCAGTTCGATGCGACGAATTTCACAATCACGCGGAGGTACGGCACGGCTACAGACTTCTCTGCTGTGGCTTTATCTCCTTCCGGGAATCAGGTCCTGGGGTGTGCATTCGATGCCGCCCTCCACGTGTTCGATTCGAACGGCCAACCCTTGGTCGACTATCCGCTGCCATGGCCGGTTGCGATCGCTCGCCCCTTGCCGGGGGGATATCGATACGCGGCGAGCGCAGGATCCGTCCTCATCATCGTCGGCGGAACGACGCTTACGCCGACAAACCCCTACCCGATCTTCGCGGATTCCCGCCCCACGCTGGAGGCTACACTCGCTACGAACCTTAGCGTGGCCGATCTAAGTTTCGAGATGGACCTGGATGGAGCTCCAATTGCAGCAACTCTGGACGAAAGCCAGATGATGCTTCGAGGCGTCCCGAATGGTCCGCTCCCGGACGGCAACTACTCCGTCGTGGCAGTCGCCTCTCGGCAAGGAACCGTAGTGGCGTCCGCAAGCTGGACCTTCGCCGTCGACACGACTCCACCACGCATCGCCTTCGAGCCGCTCCCCGCTGTGGTTCACGATTCAGCCATCACCGTACGCGGGACCGTTGAGGATGCGCACCTCTGGAACGTGACCGTGGCGGGCCAGCCGGTGGCGTTCACCTACTGGATGGGCACCGTAGCTCAGTTTCAGGCGGTTGTCGGACTCTGGCCCGGAAACAACTCAATCCCCATGATCGCCTCTGATGTCGCGGGGAATCGAGCTTCGATCAACATTGCGATCGCCTTCGAGCCGCTCTTCGAGTCCTTCTCGGCCGACCTCGGCCACTTCCGCATTCTTGCTCCCATAGGATGGCAGACAAAGGAAGCCGGAGAGCCGCGCGAAGGCGGTGCCTCACTCCTCATGCCCGGAGGCACGCGCGATGGCACGGCGAACGTTCTCATTTCCTGGCAATCGGCGGTGCTGTGGGGCACTTACTCAGAAGCTCGGTCCCTTCTCGAACAGGATTTGCGGGCTCGATCCCTGGACAACTCACCGTATGGGCATTCGATCGTCGAGACGAGCTACGACGGGCATCCCGCTGCGCTGGCGACGTTTTCGTTTCCTCCGTCGCCGTATGCGGGCTACCTCGCCCTCGCAGTAGTTGTTGATGGCGACTGGGGTCTGTATTGGAGTCTGCAGGGGAGCGCGGTCGGGAACGCGACATCCTACGGAACGGTAGTGAGCGAATCAATGGCATCGATTGACATTCTTCAAGCGCCTCCGCCCTCGCTGTATTATCGGTTCGCCCAAGCGCATGACGTACTGCTAGCCATCGGGCTCGCCGCAACGGCCCTGGAAGGAACAGTCATGCTGTCGTTGGTTCTCCGACAGAGGCGGCAGGCGCGGAAGGCTGCGTGACTCGTCCCCACGGATAACTCGCTGCCTTCATCGGCAGAGTCTATTTCATCGGGGAGCGCGCTCTCCCTCTCGGTGCGGCTCCCAGCCATCGTACTGAACTTCAAAACGTATCCCGAGATCCTGGGCAAGAAGGGCTGGGAGCTCGCGAAGCGTTTTGCGGCCGTCGAAGACGACACAGGTGCGTCGATCGTCCTTGCCCCACCGATGTCCGATCTCGCCCACATTGCGAAGCTCGTGCACATCCCCGTCATCGGCCAACACGTGGATGCCCTCGAGCCGGGCCAGACGACCGGATGGACGCCGCCCGAGGCGCTCCTCGAGGCGGGCGCTGCGGGGACGCTCATCAATCACAGCGAGCGCAAGGTCGCCTGGGAGGAGATGGCGAAGGTCATCCCCCGATGCCGGCAACTCGGACTCGAAGTGATCGCGTGCGCGGACGAGCCGGCGGAGGCGGAGACCCTCGCGAAGCTCTCGCCCGAGTATATCGCGATCGAGCCTCCGGAGCTAATTGGCGGCGACGTGAGCGTAACGACCGCGCGACCCGAGGTCGTCTCCGGGGCGGTCGATCGGATCCTTGCGGTGAACCCGCGTGTCCGAGTCCTGTGCGGTGCCGGCGTCAAGACAAGGAAGGATGTCGCGAAGGCCCTCGAGCTCGGCACCTCCGGTGTCCTCGTCGCGTCGGGCGTCGTGAAGGCGAAGGATCCGGAGAAGGCGTTGCGCGATCTGGTGAAAGGGCTGCGCTGACGGACGCGCGGTTGTAGCGTGCCTGTACGCAAGCCGCTTATGCCGCCCCGCGGCCGTCGACGTGCGTGCGCGACCCGGGACCGGCGCTCGCGACGTTCGTCGTGGCGCTCGTCCTGGCGTCGTCCTCCCCCTGGGCGGGTGGCGGTGTCGAGACCCTTGGCACTCCCCCTCCTCGGACCGCACCCGCTCTTTTTCCACGGGGGGATGGCGGAGCGAGCCTCCTTCTGACACGCGTCTACGCGAACTCCGCGCGAGACGACGAGTTCGTCGAAATCGCGAATCTCGGGTCGGAGTCCCGCGACCTCGTGGGATGGTCGCTAACGGATGGCGAGGCGACCGCTACGTTCCCGCTCGATTCGATCATCCCGGCGGCCGGTCGGCTCTTGGTGGTACGGAACTCGACGAGCTACGCCGAGGACACGCTCGCGATCGCGGATTTCACGTGGGAGAGCGGCCTCGTTCGTCGGATGGAGGGTGGCATCCTCCGGCTCGCCGACGCGGGCGACGAGGTCCGCCTGCTCGATCAGACCCGCACCACCGTCGACGCGTACGTGTGGGGGAACTCGGACGACAACGGTCCTGGATGGACCGGCCCTCCCGCGGTAGCCATGGGGCGCGGCGAGATCGCCGTGCGCACATCGGACGGACTCGGAGGTTGGACCGATACGGATGCCGCCGAGGACTGGGCCGGGGTGCGACATCACCGCCTAGGACAATCGAGTTTCGGACTGTCCACGTTCGAGATTCGTGGTCGAATCACTCCGGTCCTGTCCCCGGACGCGGGCGATGTGCCGCTGCTTTCGTTCCTCGCCTCCGCGACGCGCTCCCTTGATCTCGGCGTCTACACCTTGACAAGTGAGCGGATCGGCGCGGCGCTGGCAAATCTCGCGGAGCGCGGCGTCCACGTTCGAGTCCTCGTGGACGGAGCGCCCGTCGGCGGCGTCGAGGACGAAGAGAAACGGATCCTCAGCGGACTCGTTCGTGCCGGCGCGGAGGTGAGATGGCTTGCGGGAGGGACGGATGTCGTCAAGAGATACCGCTACCTGCACGCGAAGTACGCGGTCGCGGACGGCCGCGCGGCCTGGATCGGGTCCGAGAATTTCGGGGCTGCCGGGTTCCCCTCCGGCAATGGGGATGGCAATCGCGGATGGTCCGCCATCATCGATGACTCCGAGATTGCGCGCGCCCTCGCGGCCGTGTTCGATGCGGACTTCGACTCCCGTCGCCGCGACTCGATCCCCGTGCCGCTCACCTCGTTGGACCCGCTTCCGCCACCGCCCGTCGTTTCCCCATGGAGTCCGTCTCTCGATGGGACCGTCCGACCCGCACGCCTGCTCATCGCCCCCGACAACGCGCTCGATCCCGGTGGCCTCTTGGACGCCATGGCGTCCGCGCAGGACCGCATGTGGATCGAGGCGTTCTACGTCGACGAGGCGTGGCGAGACGCACCGAACGCGTTGGTCGAGGCGGCGTTCGCGGCGGCGCGCCGCGGCGTCTCCGTGCGGATCGTACTCGATGGGAGCTGGTGGTCGGTCGGGGAAGGTTCCTCCGGGAATGATCGGATCGTCGAACGCCTCAACGGCCGAGCGCGGAACGAGAGCCTGGACTTGGAGGCTCGGCTTCTGGAACCGCGAGGCCGCATCGAGCGGCTCCACAACAAGGGCCTCGTCATCGACGGACGCACCGTCCTCGTCTCGAGCATGAACTGGGCCCTCGGGTCCGCCACGGAGAATCGGGAGATCGGGATCCTCGTCGAGGACCCGGATCTTGCGGCGTTCTTCGAGGCCGCGTTCGCCGCGGACTGGGACGGACGCCCCACGTCCGGGGTCGACGCGTGGCGGCTCGAGGATCCCGCGGTCCTCCTCGGACTGTACGCGTTCGTCGCGGCCGCGTCCGCGATTTCGCTGCGGAAACTGAGAGTCGGGTCCAAAGGCATAAAGCCCCGCGAGAGGCTGCGAACGCGTGCCTCCCTCGGAGCTCATCTCCGCCGCGGACCTGGAGAAGTTCGGGTACTGCCCGCTGAGCTGGTGGCTCAGCCGCGGGCTCGCGCCGGAGGAAGGCGCCGAGCTCGCGGAGGGCGAGAAGAAGCACGAGGCCGCCTCCGCGGACCTGAAGGGGATTGAGACCCACGAGGCCCGGGCCCGCGAGGCCGAGACGGGCGTGATGTACTTCGCGATCGCGGCGTCGATCGTCGCGATCCTGGGCCTGAATTTCCTCTCCGCGTCCGCGTTGCAGGTCGCGCAGATCCTCGGGGCGATCGCCCTCATTTGGCTCCTCGCCGCCGTCTATTTCCTCTACCGCGCGGAGACGCTTGCGACGCCGGAGGAGAAGCTCCTCTCGGAACGAGTCATCCTGGGATTCGCGATGGCCGCTGCGGTCATCGCGACGGCCGCCGTCTCGTTCCCCGGGTTCGAGAACCAGGCCCTCGCCCAAGGGTTCGAGGCGATCGCGCTCGTCTGGCTCATCGGCGCGTCGTTCTTCCTGTACCGCTCGATCGGCGCGCTCGCCGTCGCGCTCGCGACCCGCCTGAAGTACCAAGTGAAAGGCGACCTTGTGTACATCGACTCGACCGCCGAGAAGCCGAAGCTCTTCGTGTCGAAGCGGCACGGCCTGTCCGGCCGGCCCGACGCGGTCGTGATGGACGGGGACCAGCACATCCCCGTGGAGATCAAGACCGGACGCGTGCCGCGCGGGCCGCTGTTCTCGCACATCCTGCAGGTCGTCGCGTACTGCTTCCTCCTCGAGGAGGAATACGGCAAGGCGCCTCCGTATGGGATCGTCCGCTACGGGGACACGAACTACGAGATCGAGTACAACGAGGATCAGAAGAAGCTCCTGATGCAGAAGCTCACGGAGATGCGCGCGGCGATCACGAAAGGCGAGGCGCACCGGAACCACAACCGGCCGGGAAAGTGCGTCCACTGCTCCCGCCGCAGCGGGTGCCCGGAGCGGCTGGCCTAAGGCTCCTTCTTCTTGTCGCCGAGGACCACGCCGAGGCGCGCCGCGATCTGCTCGACCCGGTCCGTGAGCTCGCGGATCTCCTGGCGCATCCGCAGCATCTCCTGCTCGAACGGCGTGAAGCCTTGCGTCGAGAGGACGCGGTGCGACACGAACATCCCGAGGAAGACCGCGCCGACGATCGACAGCACGGAGATCAGCATGAGGGCGAAGACGAACGTCAGGAACGATCCGATGATGTTGCCCGGGGTGATGAAGCCCGTGACGACGCCGATCTCGACCGCCACGAGGACCCCGACGACGAGGATCCAGAGGAGCGTCCAGCGGGAGATCCTCACGGCAGCGTCCCCCGACGCGGGATCGACCAGCGGAAGTCGTTCGGCGCGGTGACGGTGATCACCGTGTTCCGGTTGTCCGCCTCGTACGGGAACGTGAAGACCATGACGGTGCGGTTGTCCGAGTTCTTCTCCGCATGGCCCGTGAGGTTGTATTCGAAGTAGTTCCCTTGCTGGTCGACGAAGTATGCGTGCAGGGAGAACGTCGCGTTCGACGGAATCCACGTGTGCTCCTCATATGTGTCGAACCAGTCGTAGGCCTGGTTCGCGGCCGGCTCGGACCCGTTCGTCGTCAGGCGGATCTCATCGTACCGGTACGCCTGGACCGCCGCACCCAGGTTGATGATGAACGTCGAGTCGTTCGCGGACATCCCGACGATCAGGAGGGGCCAGGACGTGAGCTCCGTCGTCGGTCGCCCGAGGAGACTGGGCGTCGCGAGGATGAGCCCCACGAGCGCCACGATCGTCAGGGCCATCAGGCCCCGATTCCACACCGCGCGCTCCACGTTCGCTCAGAAAGAGGGGTCCGATAATAAACGTTCGGCGCGCACCGCCGTCACGCGGTCTCGGGCCCGAAATGCAGGAGGGAGGCGAAGCCGAACAGGCACGCGCTCACGACCGCCGCGAGGAAATTCGTCGAGGCGCCTTCGATCGTGCCGTAGGCGAGGTATCCGATGGCGGGAATCGCGAACGACGCGGCGCTGAACAAACCGCTCGAGAGCCAGAGGAACTTCCGGATGCGGGCGGTGAAGGTGAGCTCGACTTCCTCTTCGCGCTCGACCGGGGCCGAACCGATGACGAACTTCCAGGTCTGGGCGAGGAGCTTCCAGATCCGGGCGAGGATGGAGGCGCCCGGGGTCTCGACCGGTGCCGGCGGAACCGAGACGGGTTCCGTGACCGTCGCCATCCGCCGCGCGGACGTCCGGCGAGGACCATCTACGTGCCGCGTCGATTATCGCGTCTGAGTCTCACCGGTCGAACGAACGGAGGGCGTCGATGGCCCGCTCAACACCAAAAGAAAATGGGTGGCGTTTGCGGCCACCCAGTTGGGGGGGAGGTAATCGTGACAGATCCCGACGGACCCGCTCACCCCTCTGGCGGCATCCCGTCCCTTCCAGCGTTATTTCTGCATGTACTCCCGCTTGAACGCCTCTGCCTCCGCGAGGGTGCGTTCCGCGTCCTGCATCTTCTTGAGCTTCTCCGTGACGAGTTCCACGCGGGCGTAGACGAAGTCGCGGATCGCCGCGCGCACCGCCTCCGAGCGGCTCGGGAAGTCGTCGACCTGCACGAGGAAGTCGAGCGCTTTCAGATACCGCGCGGGGAGGCGCAGCGTGATCTTTTCCTTGTCCGCATCCCGCATTTCCGTCGCCCCACCGTGTATGTCAAACCGACCTCGTTTGACTGACGGTTGTCGGGCGGAAGGAGTCCACGCTATATAATGATTCTGGGCGCGGAATCAAACGAAGCAACTGCGCTTCGTGTGGAACGCATCATCTCGTTCGTCGCCTCCTGGTGATTGGTGCTCGGTGTGCGACCTGGAGCGAATCGTTTATCGGGGCTGCGCCGCTTCGTCGGGCTCGTGGTCCCGGCGCCCTCGGACATCTTCCTGCTCCCGGGTCCGGTCAAGATGGATCGCCGCGTGATCGAGGCGATGGCGGTCCCGGCGATGAACCATCGCGGGCCCGAGTTCAAGGAGGTCCTCGCGGAGATCCGGACGCTCACCCAATACGCATTCGGGACGACCGGCCCCGTCGCGGTGCTCTCGGGGTCCGGCACCGCGGGCCTCGAGGCGCTCGTGACCGGCCTACTGCGCAAGCCGGACGCCGTCCTGAATCTCGTGAACGGGAAATTCAGCGAGCGGTTCCACGAGCTCTGCCAAGTCTTCTCGACGCCGACCGCGCTCCCGTTCGAGTGGGGGACCGCGGTCGATCCCGCGGCGGTTGCCGAGGCGATGGACGCCCGGCGATACAAGGCGGTCACGTTGTGTTGGAACGAGACGTCCACGGGCCTGACGAATCCCATCGCGGACATCGCGAAGGCCGTGAAGGAGCGGGGCGCGCTCTTCCTCGTTGACGGCATCACGGCCGTGGGCGGCCTCGAGAACCGCATGAGCGCGTGGGGCGTCGACGGACTGGTCGTCGGGTCGCAGAAGTGCCTCGCAGCCCCTGCGGGTCTCAGTGCGGTCGCCCTCTCGCCACGGGCCTACGAGTCGCTTCATGGCGACACGTCGTTCTACGCGAACCTCAAGGCGCACATCGACGCGCTGGAGAAAGAAGACACGCCATTCACTCCCGCCGTGCCGCTGTTCCTGGCGTACCGCGAGGCGCTTCGCGTCCTCCGGGAGGAAGGACTCGAGCATCGCATTGCGCGGACTCGGAAACTCGCCGCGGCGGCCCGGGCCGCGTTCGACGCGCTGGGCCTTGCCCTGTATCCGGACCGCCGGTTCGCGTCGGACACCGTGACCGCAATCCGGTATCCCGAGAGGATGGACGATTCCAAGTTCCGGAAGATCCTCCGCGAGAAGCATCGAACGATCGTCGCGGGCGGCCAGGCGCAGCTGAAGGGCAAGATCTTCCGGATCGGCCACATGGGCATCTGCTCGTTCGAGGACCTCCGAGCCGGCTTCGCCGCCATCGAGCAGACGCTCGCGGAACTGGGGCGGTCCGTCGAGACCGGGGCGGCCGTCGAGGCCATCGCGAGCCGCGCGTGACGGCCGTTACCGCCAGGTCACGTCGACTTCGTCGGTCCGAAATCGTTGATCGACCGTCGTGTCCGAGATCTCCATCCGGACGCCGCCACCGTGCATCTGCAACCCCGTCCACGCGATCATCGCGCCGTTGTCGATGCACAGGTCGCCCGGCGGGACGAAGATCTTCGCGCCGCGGTCCGCCGCCATGCGGCCCACCATCTCCTGGAGCCGCCGGTTACGGGCCACGCCGCCACCGAGCAACACCTCCTCGTTGTCGAGGTGGGCCATCGCGCGCTCCGTGACCTCCGTGAGCATCGCGAACGCGACCTCCTGGATCGAGAACGCGAGATCCTCCACCGACGCGCCCCGCTTCCGGAGCGCGAGGGCCGCGGTCAGCATTCCGCTGAACGCGACGTCCATCCCCTTCACGCTGTACGGGAGCGGGAGGAGCTGCGTTCCGTCGCGCGCGAGTTTTTCGAGGATGGGCCCACCGGGGAAGGCGAGGCCGCACTCCCGCGCGAACTTGTCGAGCATGTTCCCCACTCCGATGTCGAGCGTCTCGCCGAACACGCGGTACCGGCCGCGCGCGAACGCAATGACCTGCGTGTTGCCGCCACTTACGTACAGGAGGGCAGGATCGTTCGCCTCCGTGGTCCCGCGACCGATTTCCAGATGGGCGACGCAATGGTTCACGCCGAGGATCGGAACGTCAAGCGAAAGGGCCAACGCCCGCGCAGCGGTCGCGACGGTCCGAAGGCAAGGGCCAAGGCCGGGTCCTCGCGAGAAGGCCACCAGGTCGATATCGTGGAGCGGGATCCCTGCCAGATCCGCGGCTTTCATGATCAACGGAGCGACGAGCTCCGCATGGTGGTTCGCGGCCTCGCGAGGATGGATCCCGCCTTTCTCCGGCCGGAGCATGTCGTAGACGTTCGCCAGGATGCGGCACTTCTCGTCGACGATGCCGACGCCGACCGTGTGCGCGGTCCCCTCGATGCCGAGGGCGAGCATTCACCGCGGTAAGGGAACCCGGAGAAAAGGGTTTACGGCTTCTTTCGAAACCGCTGCGCCGCAAAGACGACAAGGGCTCCAGCAACGGCGCCACCGAACACGCCGAGGCCAATCCAAGTCCATGGAGTACTGGCCGAGGCCGCGGCGGCCACGGCAACGGAGAAGCGCGTTGTGGTCGCGTAGCCGCCGGAATCCGTCACGACGAGCGTGATGACATACGTCCCCGCGGACGCGTAGACGTGGGTTGGGCTCGACTCGGTGCTCGTGGTCCCGTCCCCGAAGTCCCACCGATACGTGTAGGGGGGCGATCCGCCGGAGACCGTCGACGAGAATTGAAGGGCCCCGGGTCCCACCGCGGTCACGGGCTCGACGATTGGCACGACACTGAGGTTCACGAGGGCACGCGACACGTTGACGAAGAGCACATTCGACAGCGTGTCCTGACGGTGGTCGACCCCGCCGCTGTCGTACACGATCAGCCACGCCGTGAAGTTGCCGCTCGTCAGGTAGATGTGCACCGGATTGGAATCGGGACTCTGCGCGCCGTCACCGAGGGTCCAATGGTATTCGTACGGCGGCGTCCCGCCCGTTACCTGACTCGAGAACGCCACCGTGAGGGGCAGTGTGCCGTCCATCGGCGTCGCGGCGATCGATGCCTCGAGCGTGGGAGGCGGCGGGGGAGGCGGGGTCGTGACCGTGATCGGGTACGATCGGTTGCTCGTCAGGCCCCCGGTGTCTCGCACTTCGAGGAGGACCCAATACGTCGCGGGGGAATCGAACGTGTGCGTCGCGTTCTTCTCCGTGGACCACGGGGTGTCCCACGTGCCGTCGCCCTCCCAGTCCCAATGGACCTCGAGCGCGGTGACCGGGTCCTCCTGGTCGAAGACCTTCGCCCAGAAACTGAAGAGCGTCGTGGTGTTCCCGCCGCCGGGATAGTAGCTGTAGTTGGCATACGGCGGCGTGTTCGCGAGCGGCGATGGGGACGTACTTCGCTTCGGGAGGCGAGACGCGCTCGGGGAAGCGAACCCCGCCACGGCGATCGTCAGAAGGACCGCTAGCACGAGACCGATTCGGGCCGCGGGACGGCCGCCCATCGTTATCACCCTCCTCGGGCACCTAGGGCGGGACGGCGGAAAGCCTTTTCGCGAGGACAACAACGAAATCGGACCACCGCTTGTCTCGCTCCGATGACGGCGGCCGACCGCGGGCCCCTCCTGTACGCCTATCGCCCGATCCCGGCGAATCCGATGACGGTCGCGCTGCTGCTCCTCGTGCTCGTCGTGACGTTCCTCATCGGGCCGATCGCCGCAGGTCCGGAGGGGCTGTGGCCGCTCGGAGGATTCTGCTTCCTGCCCCTTGGCGTCCTCCTCGTCGCGATGACGGTGTACAAGCCGAGCCCCACTTTCGTATTCGAGGACGGAATCGAGATCTCGCTTCCGCTGTGGCGGCGGATCCTCGGCGAACGACGGTACTACGCCTGGTCGGAGATCCGCGACGTCTATCCGCGCAGCTACGAGGTCGCCGGCTCGTTCCTCTCGCCGTTCGCGTCGTCCGCAGGGACTCTCGTCCAGACGGGAATCGGACTGGAGACGACCGCCGGCCGCCCACTCCTGATCCGCTTCACGCCCGGCTCGATCCAGGCGTTCCGCGCCGAGACCCAAGGCTTCGTCGACGCGATGACCGTGATCCGGGATCGATTCGCGCGGCACGGCGCGCGGATGGTCACGACGGCGCGGGCGTTCAGCGACGCGGAGGTGCTCGCGATGCAGGCGCGTGCTCGGGAGCCGCTCGTCTCAATCGTCGGCGTGTTCCTCGCGTTCTTCCTTCCGCCATCGATCGTGGCGGCGATCTTGCTCGTCGCAACGGCGGTCCACGCCGAGCTCACGACGCCGCTCATCGGCATCGCTCTGGCCATCGCTCTCTTTCCCCCCGCCGCGTCGATGGCGCGCACCCTCCGTCAGAGCGAGCGACGGAACGCGCTGCTCTCCGAACTCGCGAAGTACCAGGAACATCTCCGAGAGGATGCGGGGGCCACCTTCGCCGAATCCCGAGCCGGACAAAGTTACCCTTGAACAAGGGTAACCTGCGCGTCCCACCACGGAGCGGAGGCTGGTCTCCGCTAGGATTCAACCAGGCGTACCTTGTTAGGATTGCTGACGTCGTAGACGCGGCCCCGCCACCGGAGGATCCGCGGTCTTCGCGTCCGAATCAGTCCCCACGCCATGACCCACGGGACGGCTAGCGAGGCGATTGCGCTTCGCCACCCGGGAACCTTCCACGCCGCCGCGATCTCCGGGTTACCGGAGAAGAGGGCCGATCGACGGAGGATCGCCTTCGCGATCGCGAACGGCGGCGGCATGAGAAACAGGACCGCCGGGACGAGATAGATCGGACCGAGGGCGACCGAGAGCAGGAGCGACCCGATCCCGAACAGGACGGCGCCGTCCAAGACCGCGAACGACGCGACGGCGTAGCGGCGAACGATGGGCAGGTAGAGGGTCGCCATCGTCATTTGGCGCACGCACCACTCCAGGCACGTCTCGCGGGTCGCTCCCTCGAAGGTCCCAACGAGAGCCGCCGGCGCGTAGGCGATCTTGAGGCCGGCCTCGCGGACGGCTTGCGTCAACACGAGATCATCGCTGAGGACATTCTGCCACCGATCCGCCAAGTGCAAGGATCGAACCGCATCCCGACGCACCGCGCACGAACCTCCCCATGCGAACGCGCGCTTCGGGTCGAACAAGACGTTCGCGCTGACGGCGTTCCATTCCGCGCGGACGAGGGACCAGAACGTCGGCCGCGGCGGCAGATACCATCGGAACCCGGTCGCCACGCCGACGCTCGAGTCCGCGAGCGGCTGCACGAGCTGCCGCAACCAATCGTTCGTGGGTCGGATGTCGGAATCGGCGAATACGACGAGCTCGTCCTCGTCCGCCAAATGCGTGAGGGCCGATCGAAGCGCGTTCACTTTGCCTCGGAGCGGGCCCGCATCGGACACGCAGACATCGACGCGGATGCGCGGAAATTCGGCGGCGATTTCGCGCACGCGGACCGCGGCCGGATCGCCCGCCTCGTCCGCGACGACGAGCACCCGGAACCCGGGATACCGCTGCGACAGGATCGCGCATACGTTCTCATCGAATCCCTCATCGAGGCCGCGAACCGGGAGGAGGATGACCGCTCGCGGGAGGAACGCACCGAAGCCCGAACGCATCGCGCGGCGCACGGCGGCCCGGAGCCGAATCCCCAGGACGATGGACACGACGTTCGGAATCAGGGCCAGGAACGCGAGGACTGTCAGGGCGATCCACAGCGGATCCGAGGACACGCGGGCCGAGGTACGGGGGCACCGGTTAAAGCTTTGACCGCCCGACCGCCCTAGCGGGGGAGTTGGGCGACCGCGTGTCCGCAATACGGGCAATGGGCGAACTCGATCGACATGAGCATGCCGCACGAGGTGCAAGCCCGCTGCCGGATCGGCTCGCGCACGATCCCGGGCTCCGACGCCCCGACGACGATCGCGATCGCGCCGCCGGTGATGGAGAGCGCCATCCCGACGAGGAACCCGCCGAGGGAGAAGATGCTCAGGGCGCCGAACACCACGGTCACGATCCCCCACACGACCCCGAACCGCGGTTGCACGAACCCCATCACGGCCCCGACGATTACGAGGATGCCGGAGACGATGCCCAGGAAGAGGCCGTACACGCCGAAGAGGAACGGGCCTCCGCCTACGCCATAATAAGGCGAGAAGATGTACGGAATGTAGATCGCGATCACGGTCTCGATGAGAATCCCCCCAACCAGGCCGAAGACGAACGACACCGCTATACGGCTGTCCCGGATCATGGCACCCCTCGATCCGGCATCGGCGGTAGGGGATATCATGGTTCGGGAATCGGTCGGGCCTAGCCTCACGCGCCGACCCACACATCGTCGCCTTCGACCCGCACCTCGAACGTCCGCAGCCGGGCCGCCGGGTTGATCGTGTTCGCGCCGGTGCGCACGTCGTACTCCCATCCGTGCATCGGGCACGTGACGATCGGGCCGTCGAGCTCGCCCTCGCCGACGGGCCCGCCGCGATGGAGGCACACGTTCGAGACGGCGAAGAATCGGCCGTCGACGTTGAACAGGGCGACCGGATGGCCTTGCACGACGACCACGCAGCCACGGCCCGGCGGGACGTCCGCCGTCCGCGCGACGCGCACGAACGAGACCATCGACCTCACGAGCGGCCTCTCCCCCATGAAGCTTGCGAACCTTTATGGCGCCCGCCCCGGATGGATGGGCGGGTCTTCCTCATGACGCGCGAGGAGCACGCGAAGTTCATGGCGCAATGCAAGGAGTTCGTCCTCAACATGAACCGGCTCGAGCAGCGGATCGGCAAGCTCGACGAAGGCATGACGAAGGACGAGCAACGCGCCGCGTTCAAGGAGATCTTCGAGTGGCTCGGGACCACGACCGAGATCCCGCCGAATTCGTACACCCGCGAATGGGCCCGCGAGTTGCTCGCCGCGGTCGGCGCCATGGCCCAGTACGACAAGTACGAAGGATCGGCGGACGCCTACATCGCGTAGGTCACTCGGAATTCCGCTCAATTGGGCAGAAGGCGTGTCGAGTTCGGGTCGACGCGATCCCTTGGAACGTACGAGGCGAAACCTTATTCTCGCCACGGACATGCGTGAGCCTCGAGGGCGTGGGATCGTGGAATTCCGGAACGAACGGACGTGGCAGAACGCGGTCGAGATGGGGAAGACGGAGGAGTTCCACGCGAAATACGAAGCCGCGGTCGACAAGGTCCGCGCGGGATTCGGGGCCAAGCACCCGATGGTCATCGACGGCAACGAAGTCTGGGCCATCGCGACGTTCAAGGACCTGAGTCCGGCGGACACGCAGCTCGTCCTCGGGCTCTTCCAGAAAGGCACGCGCACGCACGCGAAGCAGGCGATCAAGGCGGCGAAGGCCGCGTTCCCGGCGTGGTCCGCGACCCCGTACACGGAGCGCGTGCGGACGTTGCAGCGCGCGGCCGACCTCATCAGCGAACGGAAGTTCGAGTACGCGGCAGTCATGTCCTTCGAGAACGGAAAGAACCGCTACGAGGCGATGGCGGACGTCGACGAGGCCGCGGACCTGATCCGCTGGTACGCTGCGGAGATGCTCCGAAACCAGGGATACGAGCATGCGATGGGGCAGTTCCTCCCCGGCGAGGCGACGAGGAGCGTGCTCAAGCCCTACGGCGTCTGGGCCGTCATCGCGCCGTTCAATTTCCCGCTCGCAATCGCCGCAGGCATGACCACGGGCGCACTCGTCACGGGAAACGCGGTCGTCTTCAAGCCCGCGAGCGACACGCCCTTCATGGGCCTGAAGCTCACAGAGGTCCTCCGCGAGGCCGGCGTGCCTCCCGGAGCTTTCAACTACGTGACCGGCCCCGGCAACACGGTCGGACAGGAACTCGTCGACAACCCGGACATCGACGGCTTCGTGTTCACCGGATCTCGCGCGGTGGGCCTGAAGGCGTTCCGGGCGTTCACGGATACGAGACCGAAGCCGATCATCACGGAAATGGGCGGGAAGAATCCGGCGATCGTCACGGCCAGCGCGGATCTCGAGAAGGCCGCGCTCGGAGTCATGCGGGCGGCCTTCGGGTACGGTGGCCAGAAGTGCTCCGCCTGCTCCCGCGTCCTCGTCGACCGACGGGTGAAGGACGCGTTCCTCGAGCGGCTCGTCGCGGAGACGCAGAAGATCAAGATCGGGGACCCGACGGTCCGCGACGTGTACCTCGGGCCCGTCATCAACGATGCCGCGGTCAAGACCTACGAGGCCGCCATCGCCGAGATCAAGCGGTCGAAGGGCAAGATCCTCGCGGGCGGGAAGGCACTCAAGGGAAGCGGGCGCTTCGTCGAGCCGACGATCGTCGACGACCTGCCGCGGGAGCACCGGATTAACAAGGAAGAGTTGTTCGTGCCGATCCTGTCGATCCTCGAGGTGGACGGCCTCGAGGATGCGGTCCACGTGGCGAACGACGTGGAGTACGGCCTGACGGCGGGCATCTTCACGCGCGAACCGTCGGAGCTGCGGCGCTTCTTTGCCGAAGTCCAGGCGGGCGTCCTCTATGCGAACCGCGCGGCGGGCGCGACGACCGGGGCGGTCGTCGGCGTGCAACCGTTCGGCGGGTGGAAGATGTCTGGGATCTCGGGCAAAGCAGCCGGCGGGCACCACTACCTGCCGCAATTCCTGCGGGAGCAGAGCCAGTCGGAGTACGTCTGATTCCAACCGTCCGAGACCCGATTCACGCCGGCAAATCGCTCCATATCGATTCGCGATTTCCCCCGTGATCGCCCAAGATTTTCGAGGGCTGTCCTAAGATGTGCGGTGAATCTATTTATAGCGTCCGCCGAATCCCTGTCAGGTTGTAGCACGTGCGGGGGTATTGGGGCCCCTCGCCATGCTGGTGGGGTTATGCCAGGGGAGGAGAAGCACTCGAGTTGGCGGCGCAGTGAACGAAGAGTCGTTGCGGCGATCGTGACCGCCGTCCTCATCTCGACGGTCTTGCTTTCGGCGTTCCTCGCCGTCGCGTATCCCGCGGCCGCGTCCGCCGCTCGGGGCGTCAACCCCGCCCAGGCATCTCGCACGCTGCGAATCGGCGTTTCCGGCCTGACCGCCGTAACGTTGAACCCGAACGCGATCACTCTTGTCCTCGAGTTCATCCCCGTGTACAACGTCTACAGCACGCTCGTCACCCGCGACGCCTCGCTCAGCATTGTCCCGGACCTCGCGTACCGATGGGAACCTCCCTCCGACGGCGTCACGTGGACGTTCCACCTCGTGTCGAACGCGTACTTCACGGACCCCATGAATCCCGCGGACCGCAGTCATCCGGTCACCGCGGATGACGTGGTCTTCTCCTATTACCTCGTCAAGAACAACACGGGCAGCATCCTGAATTCCTACACGTCCCAGATCGACCGGATTGAGAAGGTCGATACGTACACCGTGCGCATCGTCACCAAGGCGCCGTTCGCGGCGATGGACTCGACCCTGACCGCCGTCCCGATCTTCCCCATGTATCTGTGGCAATCGATCCGGAACCCCGTCACGCAGGAACCGTTCCCGTACCCGGTCGGGTCCGGTGCGATGTACTACGATCCGAACAGCGACCTGTCCGCAGTGATCATCCTGCACCGCAACCCGAACTACTTCGGCGACGCGATGTACTGCCAGCTTTCCCGGCCGGAAGAGGTGCGGTTCATCCTGTACACCTCCTCGGGCACGATGATCGACGAATTCGGGTCCGGGTCGAACAAGCTCGATGCGATCTTCAACATCCCGGCGTCGAGCTTCCTGAACGCGCCGGCCCTCCAGCAATCGACCGTGAGCCGAATCCAGGTCTCCGGCGGATTCGTTGGCGAAGTCGCGGCGAACGCGATGACGGACACGCTCCGCGCCCAGTACCAGCAGTTCCACACGGGACACAACAGCCAGATCCTCGCGACGAACCAGGTCGTCCGGCAGGCGGTCGCGATGAGCATCGACCGGGCCGCGATCGTCCGGTATGCCTACCAGGGCCTCGCGACGCTCGGCGACAGCTTGGTGCCGTCGAGCAACCCATGGCACTACCCGATCCCGCCGGCGAATCAGTACGATTTCGATCCCGCCGCCGCGCGCGCGATGCTGAACGCCGCGGGATGGGCCTACGATTCCGCGGGCAACCCCGCGACCGCGACGACGACCCCGCTCTACAAAGCGGGCGGCACACAGGGCCTCGTCTTCCGCTTCTACACGCCGGACAACCACCCGGAGTTCGAGCCCGCGGTGGCGAACATCACCGCGTGGTTGGGCCAGGCGGGCATCCAGACGACCGACTCGCGGGGCAACTACGTCCCCGGATACGAACTCAAGCCCGTGAACCAGATGAACAGCATCTGGAAAGCGCTCGATTACGACATCTGGCTGTGGGACTGGGTCTTCAGCCGGGTCTCGGACCCGTCGCTCGACATCCTCGAGGTGCAGACGACCGACGCGATCGGGCCCACGAGCGACAACGGATACTCGAACGCGACGTTCGACGCACTGTACAACGAGTCCTTGGTCACCGTCAACCCGTCCGACCGCCGCAACATCACGAACACGATGCAGCAGATGCTCTACGACTACGCGTCGTACATCATCCCCTACTACGCGGACGACCTGTACGCGGTCACGAGCGACCCCGGACTCGGCAACGGCTGGCAGAACTGGGGCGATTGGACGAAGCGTCCCGGCCTCACCGTGGACAGCTCGCTCCCGGCGCTGTACTTCAACCTGTATCCCGCGGACAACCCGCCACCGGTGATCAGCGCGTTCCCCGCCGTCGACTTCGTCTCGGGGGCCCCGGCCTCCGTGAGCGTCGTGGCGTCCGATCCGAACGACGTGACGCTGTCGTACACCTGGGACTTCGGGGACGGGACCGCTCCGGAGACGACGTCCACCGCCAGCACGACGCACACGTACGCGAGCCCGGGCACGTACGCGCTCAAGGTGCGCGTGACGGACACGGAATGGCCGACGTGCGCGACCTCTACCGCGACGATCAGTCCCGGCACGGCGAACGGACCTCCGAGTGCGACCTTGGGCTTCCAGTTCCCCGCGTCGGGCCACGGCTGGGAGCACCAAGCGGTGAACTTCAGCGTGACCGTCTCCGACCCGGAGGGCGACCCGCTCTACATCACCTGGGCGTTCGGGGACCAGGCGACCGCGACGAACTACGTCACCTCGACGTCGTCGCCGACGACCGTCACGCAGAGCCACGTGTACGCGTCGCCCGGAAACTACAGCTTCGCCGTCAACGTCACGGACAACCAAACGGGCGCCGGGCACATCCAGTCGAAGCCCGCGAACATCCCGATCTGGACGACTCCGACAGGTGGCGGTGGAGGCGGCGGTCCAGGCCCCGGCGTGAATCCGCTCATCAACTACGGCGTGCCCCTCGGCATCGTGGCCGTCATCCTGATCGCGGCGGCGGTCGTCCTGATCCGTCGGAGCCGGGCGCGAACGAAGGAGGAACGGGAGGAGGAACCTCCGAGGCAGCCACCGCCTCCGCCCCCGCCATCCTGATTACCCCGGAGCGGCTGAGCATTGCTCGAGTCGGAGAGGTGAGAAAGCACGAGCAGCCTCCTCAGGGTCGTCGCTCGGCGCGTCGTGAATGCCGCCATCACGATGTTCGGGATCATCTGCCTCAACTACGTCCTCATCCGGCTGATGCCCGGGAGCGCGGACCTCGCGATCGTGCCCCGTGACCCGAAGTACGCGGGCTTCCGCGAGTACCAGATCGCGCTGTTCGGACTCGACAAGACCCCGCTCGAGCAGTTCGTCATCTACCTGCAGAAGCTCTTCACCCTCGACTGGGGCGTATCGTACTTCTACAAGCGGCCCGTGGTCCAGATCCTCGCGGTCGACCTGTCGTGGACCCTCCTGCTCGTGGGCACCGCGACCGTCTTCACGATCTTGATCGGCATGGCGATGGGGGCCTACGCCGCGGTGCGGAGAGGCAAGCCGTTCGACTACCTCTCGACGGGATTCGCGATCTTCTTCTACGGGATGCCCATCTTCTGGCTCGGGCTCGTCCTCCAGGCGGCCTTCCGGAAGAACTCGCCCGTCACGGACTACTTCTCGTGGTGGCCCTCGCTGCCGGTCCAAGGATACTACGACGACAACTTGGTCCCATGGCGGTGGGACTGGATCCACATCGGCGACGCGACGGTCCACCTCATCCTCCCCGCGGCGACGCTCGCCCTCGGGACGCTCGCGGGGATCTCGCTCGTCATGAAGAGCTCCCTCATCGACGTGATGACGGAGGACTTCGTCACGACGGCGCGGGCGAAAGGGCTGAATGAGCGGGTCATCCTGCGGCGGCACATCTTCCCGAACGGGCTCCCGCCGATGGTCTCCCTCATCGCGCTCGACATCGCGTTCATCCTCGGCGGCGCGTACCAGGTCGAGTACGTCTTCAACTACAAGGGGATCGGCTACCGGACGATCGAGGCGATCGAGAACCTCGACTACCCGCTGCTTCAATTCATCATCGTGATTGGAGGCGCCGCCGTCGTGCTCGCGAACCTCGTCTCCGATTTTGTCCTGCTCCTGCTCGACCCGCGAATCAAGATTACCTGAGGTGATGGATGGCCGAAGTCGTCGAAGGCATCCGGATCGTCTCCCCGTTCCGCGCGCGCGCGACGGTCATGTACCGCCGCCTCCACGACGTCTGGAGCCAGATCGCGCACAACCGCTCCGCCATGCTGGGACTCGCCATCCTCGTGTTCTTCGTCGTCCTCGCGATCGCGGCCCCTTGGCTCGCGCCCTACGGGCCGTTGCAGGCGGTCCCCGACGCGCTGCCCCTGACGCGGGCGACGTCGGCGCATCCGCTCGGCGTGAATCAACTCGGATACGACATCTTCTCCCAAGTCATCTGGGGCACGCGCGTCTCGCTCATCGTCGGCATCCTCTCCGCGCTCGTCGCGAGCGTCATCGGCACCGCGGTCGGCCTCATCTCGGGCTTCGTCGGCGGCTGGCTCGACGAGGTCATCATGCGCTTCAACGACGTCGTCCTCTCGATCCCGTGGCTCGTCCTGATGATCGTCATCGCCGCGCGCATCGGGAACCTCGACCTGTGGGGCATCATCTTCGTGATCGGCTTCACGGGATGGTCCATCACGGCGCGCGTCATCCGAGGCCAGGTCCTCAGCCTCAAAGAGCGCATGTTCGTCGAACGCGGCAAGATGATCGGCTCGTCGAACGCGCACATCGTAATCCGGCACATTTTCCCGAACGCCTTCCCGATCGTCTTCGCGAACACGATCCTGACGGTCGCGGTGTCGATCATCTCGGAGAGCGTCCTCGCGTTCCTCAACCTGTCCGTCCGGAACACGGTGAGCTGGGGCCGGGTCATCGCGGAGGCGTTCAAGTACAACGCGATCACGATCGGGATGCCAGGATGGATCATCGTCCCCGGCCTCTGCCTCGTCTTCCTCGTCTTCGGCTTCTACCTCTTCGGGTACGCGCTCGATGAGATCCTGAATCCGCGCCTTCGGAGGCGCTAGAAACGACCCTCCTTGAGGTGCGCGACCTCAGCGTCGAATTCGACACGCGCGCCGGGAAAGTGCACGCGGTCGAGGGCGCCTCGTTCGACGTGGCGGAAGGGGAGGCGCTCGGCCTCGCGGGCGAGTCGGGTTGTGGGAAGACGACGACGGCCCTCTCCCTGATGCGCCTCCTCCCGGCGAACGGCCACATCGTCGAAGGGACCGTGCGGCTGGACGGCCGCAACCTGGTCCGCTCCTCCGAGGCGGCGTTGCAGAAAATCCGGTGGAAGAAAATCTCGATCATCTTCCAGGGAGCGATGAATTCCCTGAACCCGGTCCAGCGGATCGGGAAGCAGATCGCCGAACCGATCATCCTGCATGAAGGGGCGACCAAGGAAGCGGCGACCGCTCGCGCCGGACAGCTCTTGGAGCTCGTCGGGATTTCCCGGGAGCGGCTCAGCGACTATCCCCACGAATTCTCCGGAGGGATGCGGCAGCGGGTGATGATCGCGATGGCCCTCGCGTGCAACCCGAACCTCGTGATCGCGGACGAACCCGTGACGGCCCTCGACGTGATGATCCAGGCGCAGATCCTGGAGCTCCTCGAGCGGCTTCGCCGGGAGTTGGGCCTCTCCATGATCCTCATCTCCCACGATCTCTCCGTCCTTGCGGAGACGTGCGACCGGGTCGCGATCATGTACGCGGGGAAGATCGTCGAGACGGGCCCGGTCGTCGACGTGTTCTCGGACCCCAAGCATCCGTACACGCAGGGGCTCGTCGCCGCGTTCCCGGACGTCCGCGGGCCCCGGATCATGCCGGAGGCGATCCCCGGCGATGTGCCGAGTCTCATTTCCCCGCCGTCGGGCTGCGTGTTCCATCCGCGGTGCAAGTTCTCCTTCGACCGATGCACGACCGCCGAGCCCGCCCTCTCGGAACTGAGCCCCGGACGTCGGGCGGCCTGCTTCCTGTTTCCCGAAGTCACGGAGGTGCCGGCACGGCCAGCTCGCGCAGCCGAGACATGATCCGCGTTCGGGACCTCCGGGTCTGGTACCCGCTCCGAAAAGGGCTGTTCGGTGAACTGCTCGGCCGGCAACCCGAGTGGGTGCGCGCCGTCGACGAAATCTCGTTCGACGTGCGCACGGGCGAGGTCCTGTGCCTCGTCGGCGAGAGCGGATGCGGGAAGACCTCTACGGGCAAGGCGATCTTGCAACTCGCTGACGCGACGGGCGGGGACGTCTTCATCGAGATCCCCGACGCGGAGTTTGACCGGTTCCGCGCCGCCTCCAAGAAGAAAGACGAACCGGAATCCGCGAAGCTCGTGGACGAAACCCGCCGCAAGTACTCCGTCTCCTGGAAGGAAAAGTTCCGGTGGACCCGATTCGACATCATGAGCCTCGCGACGATGATCGAGGCCGCGGTCCTCCTGGCATTCGTGGTCCCGGCCGCGATCCTCGGACTCTTCTCGGACCCGTTCACGAACTCGTGGAACACGCTGGGCTTTGCCGTCGCGGTCGGTGCCATCGTGGGTGCGGTCGCGAGTTTGCCGCCGGCCCGCGCATGGCGTCGCCTCCCCATCGTCGTCGCGGTCCTGTCGATCGTCCTCGTGGTCCTCGGCGGCATCCCGACGTTCTACTTCCGGGACCTGGTGGCTCCGGGTACCGGCGGGTTCGGATCGACCGCGCTATCGATGGCGTGGGAGCGCGATCTGTTCGGGCTCTTGATTGCCACCGCCTTCGCACCGATCGTCGCGGCGGCGATGTCGGCTTTGATCGTCGACGTGAGGCAACGGACCGGAGGCCTCGGCGGAATGCGCATGCGCGGAATGCGCCGGCGCCTTCAAATGATCTTCCAGGATCCGTACGAGTCCCTCAATCCGAAGCAGTCGGTATACGAGATCGTCTCCGAGCCGCTCGTCGTGAACCGGATCACGCGGAATCCCGAGGAAATCACCGAGCTGGTCCAGAGCGCGCTCCGCGACGCCGGACTGCGTCCCCCGGAGGAGTTCATGTTCCGCTTCCCGCACGAACTCAGCGGCGGACAGCGGCAACGCGTCTCCATCGCAGCGGCCCTCGTCCTGCAACCGGACTTCATCGTCGCGGACGAGCCGGTGTCGATGCTGGACGTCTCCATCCGGACGGGGATCCTGCAGCTCATGATGGACCTGCGGAAATCCCGCGGCCTCACGTACCTGTTCATCACCCACGACCTCTCGCTCGCCTGGGTGATCGCGGACCGCATCGCCGTCATGTACTTGGGCAAAATCGTGGAACTCGGCACCGCGGAACAGGTGATCGGCCAGCCGAAGCACCCGTACACCCAAGCTCTCATCTCCGTGGTTCCGAGCCCGGATCCGCGCAAGCGGGTCCAGCGGATGATCCTGAAAGGCGAACGGCCCGATCCCGTCAACATTCCGACGGGTTGCCGCTTCCATCCAAGGTGCCCAATGGCGTTCGAGCCGTGCGGTTGGAACTCCGAGGAGGTCGTCGCCGAGCTCACGGCCCTGCAAGCCGACGGCCGATTACCCGGCGTCGCCGCGATCTCCGTCCAGGGCTTGCACAACGTCACGATGACGGTGGCTCCGGGCGCCTCGGCGGAAAGCACGGTCGCGGCGGTCCGGGCCGCGGTCGCGGCGGGACGCAACGCACGGCTTGGACTGAAAGGCGTCTCGAGGGTTGAGGCGAAGGGCGGGTCCATCGAGATCTCTTTGAACGCCTGGTTCGTGCCCGAACTCGTCGAGCTCGCGCCGGAGAATTCCGTGGCTTGCCATCTCATCACGCCGCCGTCGACGGAGGCCGCGGCCGTCACGGCCGGAGCCGACTGAGGCGCTCGAACAGCCGATGGAACCGCGAGACGTGCGATCCGGGCACAAGCCGCGATGGGACCGGCGTCAGAGCGGGCCATGGCGCGACGGTCGTGCGCCATCGAGCGAGGATGTACGCACACGGGACGAACGTGGCGGCCCCGAGCAGGAGGCCGAGGTTCAGGATGCCCGTCGTCGTGGTGAGGAGCCCCGCGAGCGGCTCGATGATCACGAGACCGAGCGTGTACGCGAACGCGCCCATCGAGAGGACCGTCGCCCGCTGCCCCGGCTCGAGCCTCCGATTCAGGAACGCGGTCGTGAGCGCGGGCTGCAGGCTCCACACGACGTAAATCGGAATCTGGAAGAGGATCGCTCCCGGATACTGACCGACGCCGAACATCGCGAAGAACGAAGCCGATGCGAGGAGGACGAGCAACGCGATCGTCCCGAACTCCCCGAGGAAGCGGGAGATCTCGCCCGCGAAGCCGGACCATAACGCCGCGACCAAGAGGAACGCGGAGATCGAGACCGCGATCTCGGGATCGGAGAGGCCGAGGAACCGCAAGTAGAGGGGACGGAAGATCGACATCGCATACAGGGTGATCCCGAGGAACACTCCGATGCCGATGAGCAGCGCGACGCCTTCCCGCCGACGCACGACGCGCAGTCCCTGGACCAACTGTTGCGCGTACGTGGGCTCCGTGATTCGCTCGACCGACGGTTCGAGGAAGGTCCACGCGACGCCGACCGCCACGAGGTTCCACGCGGCTCCGACGAACAGGGTCACGCGGAGATCGTGGACGACTTGAACGAGGGCGCCGCCCGCGAACGCACCCGCGGAGTTCGCGAGGAGTTGGATCATCGTGTTGCGGCCGATGTACCGCGGGAACTCCGACTCGTGTCCCGCCTCGAGGAGCGTCTCGTACAGGTACGCGGACGTCCCGATCGAGAAAGCGGCACCGAGCGACCAGACCACGTTGGCGCCGACGTATCCGACGAACGTCGTCCCAAGGCCGTAGCCGAGGATCCCGGCGGACCGGATCACCTCGCTCACGATAATCGTCTTCTTGCGGCCGACGCGATCCGCCATGACGCCAACCGGGAGCTGGAAGACGAGGAGTCCGACCCAGAACGCCACGTCGACCAGGGTGAAGTCGAAGTCGGACGCGAGGTTGCCGCGAATCCAGAGTGCCCAGAACGGAATCCAGAGCGCGAAGGCGGACGCCGCTTGGTACGCGTAGAAACGACGGACGCGTCGGCGGAGCTCGGGCAGAATGTATCACCGCGTCTGAAACGCACGATTCTGAACCTTCTATTTAGACGATGACGCTCGCGCACATCCGCGATGCGTTCCGCGAAACGCTAACAAAATCCGAGGCCCCATCCCATGCGAACGGACCCATCCAGGGAATCTATAAGACCCCTTGGGCAATCGTTATGGTGGTGTTGGGTTTCACTAACTCGGATACGCGTTGGACGAGATCTTCAATCCGCGGCTGAGGAAGCGGTGACATGCCCCTGCTGACCGTCAAGGGGCTGAAGACGTACTTCGAAACGCAGGAGGGCGACGTGAAGGCCGTGGACGGCGTCGACTTCACGCTCGGCGAGGGGGAGAGCCTCGGCCTCGCGGGCGAGAGCGGCTGCGGCAAGACGACCGCCGCCTTGTCGATCATGCGGCTCCTCCCTTCGAACGGCCGGATCGTCGACGGCACGATCGACTACATGGGCTACGACCTCGCGCGCATCCGGGAGAACCAGCTCCGCGGCATCCGATGGAAGCACATCTCGATCATCTTCCAGGGCGCGATGAACGCGCTGAACCCGGTGAAGCGGATCGGCGACCAGATCGCGGAGCCGATCATCCTCCACGACAAGGTGGACAAGGAGGCCGCCATGAAACGCGTCGGGGAGCTCCTCGAACTCGTCGGAATCTCCCGCGAGCGGGGGAGCGAGTACCCGCACGAGTTCTCCGGCGGGATGCGCCAGCGCGTCATGATCGCGATGGCCCTGGCTTGCAACCCGCGCATCGTGATCGCGGACGAGCCGGTGACCGCACTGGATGTCATGATTCAGGCGCAGATCCTGGAACTCCTCGAGCGACTGAAACGCGAACTGGACCTCTCGATGATCCTCATTTCCCACGACCTCTCCGTCATGGCGGAGACGTGCGACTCGATGGCGATCATGTACGCGGGGAAGATCGTCGAGACGGGGAGCGTGCGGGACGTGTTCAAGAACGCGAAGCATCCGTACACGAAGGATCTCATCGGCGCGTTCCCGGACATCGAGGGACCTCAGACGCTGCCGGCGTACATCCCCGGCCTGCTGCCGAGCCTGATCCATCCGCCGCTCGGATGCCGCTTCCATCCGCGATGTAAGTACGCATGGCAGCTGTGCATCGACCAGGAGCCGCCCCTCGATCCGGTGGGCGAAGGACACCTCGCCGCGTGCCACCTGAATACGACGACGCCGCCCGCGAAGGGAGGCGCGTGACATGGCGCGCGAACCGTACCTCGTCCTGCGGAACTTTCGCGTCTGGTTCGAGAAGCGACGCGGCTTCTTCGAGGCCCTCCGCAAGGCCGAGCCCGAATACGTGCGCGCGGTCGACGGCGTCGATCTCGACGTTGGGCGAGGCGAGGTGTTCTGCCTCGTCGGGGAGAGCGGCTGCGGCAAGACGACGACGGGCAAGGGGATCCTGAAGCTCGTCGAGCCGACCGGTGGCGACGTGTTCGTCGGCGTGCCGCCGGCCACGCTCTCGCGGTATGAGGCCGCCAACGCGGGCGGAGACGAACGCACGCTCGAGGATATCCGCCAGCGGTACTCGCTCTCTTGGAAGGAGCACCGCCCGTGGTCGATCCCGGATCTGCTGATCCTCGCCGTCGTCATCGTGGGCGCCGCCGTCCTCGCGACGATCCTGCCCGCACTCGTCGCCGCCTCGTTCTTCCACATGCCCTTCACCAACGGCGGGAGCGTCGTCGCGGAGGCGATCGTCGCGGGGCTCCTCCTCGCGTTCTTCGGAAGCCTGCCACCGACGCGACCCACGCCGCGCGTCGCGGCGGTCCTCGGGCTGGTCAGTCTCGTCGTCTTCAACGTCGGGGCGTTCGTCAGCCTCGTGTTCTCGGGCTACCTGGATTCCGGCGCGGTCTACGGGGCGACGTACTGGGGCGTCGGGGCGATCTCGATGCTCGGCGGGTCGCTGTTCGCGTTCATCACCGCCACCGTGACGGCTCGGATCATCATCCGCATGCGTCTGCACGAAGAGGGACTCGAGGGCGTGAAGATCCGGAGCCTCCGAAGGAAGCTACAGATCATTTTCCAGGATCCGTACGAATCCCTGAACCCGAAGCACTCCGTGTACGACATCGTCTCGGAGCCGCTCATCGTGAATCGGGTCAGCCGCAACCGCGCCGAGACGGAGGCGCGGGTCGAGCAGGCCCTCTACGATGCGGGCCTCCGGCCACCGCGAGACTTCCTGTTCCGGTTCCCGCACGAACTCAGCGGCGGACAGCGGCAGCGCGTTTCGATCGCCGGGGCCCTCGTCCTCGATCCGGAATTCCTCGTCGCCGACGAGCCGGTCTCCATGCTCGACGTGTCGATCCGCACGGAGATCATCGAGTTGCTGCTCGAGCTCCGCGAGAAGAAGGGACTCACGTACCTGTTCATCACGCACGACCTCTCCCTCGCCTGGGTCCTCGCCGACCGGATCGGGGTCATGTATCTGGGGAAGATCGTCGAGCAAGGCCCGACGCGCGAGCTGATCAAGAATCCGCGGCATCCGTACACGAAGGCGCTTGTCTCCGTCGTGCCGGTCCCGGACCCGGACCGCCGGCGCGAGCGGATCATCCTGAAGGGTGAGCGGCCGGATCCCTCGGCCATCCCGGCCGGGTGCCGGTTCCATCCCCGATGCCCGGTCGCCTTCGAGCGATGCGGGTGGACCGCGGAGGAGGTCGTCGCGGACCTCAAAGGCCTCGTCGCGGGACAGCCGACGGAGAGCCTGTTCGCCGGCGCGAGACCGGACGGCCCGCTCGCGTTCGTCTTGCCCGGTGCCCCGACCGGCGTCGAGTCGACCCTCCGGGATCTCGTCGCGCATCGAGCCGAGGAGATCCGCGCCCTCAAGGCGATCACCACGATCGAGCGGTCGGATGGCGGCGTTCGCGTCTCGTTGCACGACTTCACCGAGCCAGACCTGAAGTCGATCACGGCGGACACCCAGGTGTCGTGCCACCTATTCGCCTGAGGTCGGATGCGGCCCCGCCCCGGCGAGCTGACGCGGGACCAACCCGCGTGAGCCGTGTCGCATAAAGGCTTACAAGGCAACCCGTTCTTCCGGGCCTTGGAGAAGCCATGGAGAAGCTCGTCATCACGATCGCGCCGACGGGCTCGGTCCCGACGAAGAAGGACACGCCGCACGTGCCCGTGACGCCGGACGAGATCGCCGAGACCGCCTATCGATGCGAGCAGGAAGGCGCGTCGATCATCCACGTCCATTGTCGCGACGAGGTCGAGCGGCCCACCTCGAAGTTCGAGATCTTCAAGGAGACCGTCGACAAGATCCGCAAGCGCACGAAACTCATCGTGATGACGTCGACGAGCGGGATCGCGGCCGCGACCGACGCGGATCGGGCGGCGCCGCTGAAGACGAAACCGGAGATGGGCAGCCTCACGACGGGCTCGCTGAACTTCGCAGGCCGCAAGCCCTCCGTCGTCTACGTGAACACGATCAAGACGGTGCAGTTCCTCGCGAAGACGATGCTCGACTCGGGCATCAAACCGGAGATCGAGGCGTTCGACGTCGGCTTCATCCAGCAGGGGAACCGACTCGTCGAGGCGGGGCTCGTCAAGGAGCCCGCGCACTTCCAGCTCGTCATGGGCGTGGACGGCGGCATCCCCGCGACGCCGGACAACCTCATGCACATGCGGAATCAGCTCCCGCCCACCGCGACGTACGTCGTGGCGGGGATGTCGCGGATGCAGCTGCCCATGACGACGATGGCCATCGTGCTCGGCGGCCACGTCCGCGTCGGATTGGAGGACAACCTCTACCTGAAGAAGGGCGTGCTGGCGCGGAACGAAGAGCTGGTCGCCCGGGCGCGGCACCTCGCCGAAGACCTGCAGCGGGAAGTCGCCAGGCCGGACGAAGCGCGCACAATCATGGGGCTCGCCCCGCGTGCGTGATCACGCCGCGACACTCTCTTCGACCGCACGGAGCGTCTGGCGAACGGCGGCGTCGTCGTGAACCGTCGAGAGGTAGAAAGGCTTCTCCGGTTTCACGAAGACGCTCCTCTCGAGCAACGAGACGTCCAGATTCTTTCTCCGTCGACTGTCCGCGCGCAACATGTCTCGATAGTTACGTAGGGGGCCTTCCATGAAAAGGATCGAGAAGACCGCGCCGACTTGCGGTACGTTTGCGCGGATGTCTTCCTCTCGGAGGATGCGCTCGATTCCCGACGCCAAGGTCCGGGTTTTCGCGAGCAGATCGTCGAACACGCCATCTACCTCGAGTTCGTCGAGCGTGGCCATCCCGGCCGCGAGTGCGGGCGGATACCCGGCGAACGTGCTGCTGTGGAAGAACTCGTCCCGGTCGGGGTCCGCGAGGTCCAAAATGTCCGACCGGCCGAGGAATGCGCCGCACGGGAGTCCGCCGCCGATGATTTTCCCGAGGCACGTCAGGTCCGGCGTAACCCCGTACGCCTGTTGCGCGCCGCCGAACGTGAGACGGAAGCCGCTCATCACTTCGTCGAAGATGAGCGGGATGTCGAAGTGAGTCGTGATTTCTCGAAGTCCTTTGAGGAATTCCGGATCGGGCGCAATGATCGATCGCTCGACGGGCTCGAGGATTACGCAGGCCAGGAGCTCCGCATGTCCGCGGATCCTGGCTTCGGTCTCGGGCAGATCGTTGAAGGGAAGGACGAGCGTGTTTTTGAGGACCGAGTCGGGCGTGCCGCGCGAACCGGACACGGGGACCAGATGCTCCGACTCCGCGGGCGAATGACTGACGAGGAATTCGTCGACGCCTCCGTGGTAGTGGCCCTCGAACTTCGCAATCACCGGACGGCGGCGATACGCCCGTGCGATGCGCACCGCGTGGATCGTGGCCTCCGTGCCGGACACCGTGAAGCGCAACTTGCCGTCCGGCCGGAAGATCCGCAAGAGCCGCTCCGCATACGTCGCCTCGAGCTCGTGCGGCGTCCCGAACATCGTCGTCCCGGCCGAGTCGAGGGCGTCGCGGATCGCCTTCATCACGCGCGGATGGCCGTGGCCCAGGATCAGTGGACCGAAGGACAGGCAGTAGTCGATGTACTCGTTCCCGTCCAGATCCCAGAGGCGGCAGCCGGAGGCCCTGCGCATCGCGATCGGGTACGGATCGAAGTACTTGACATTCGCCGTCACGCCCCCGGGCATCGACTTCCGAGCGCGCTCCGCGTACGACTTCGAAGCCTTCGTGCGATCGACGAGTTTCGCGGGCTTCGTTGTGGCCTTCGCCATGGAGACGAATCGCGATGACCGGACGGCCGATATAGTCTTCGCAGACGGCCATCGAGACCTCTTATACCGCGTCGGCGATGCGCGGTTTGGACGAGGAGGTCGAATCGACATGGGAGGTCGTGGAGACTTCGAAAAATCCTACGCAACCGGGGACACGCCGTGGGACTCCGGGGTCCCGAGCGCGGAACTGATGCGCGTGCTCGACGCCGGCTTGTTGCCCGGAAAGACCGCGCTCGAGATCGGATGCGGCACCGGGACGAATGCCATCGCGCTCGCACGTCGAGGATATCGGGTGACCGCGGTCGATCTCGTCGACCTCGCGGTCCGGCGGGCGCGGGAGAAGGCGAAGAAGGCGGGCGTCGAGATCGACTTTCGCGTGGGAGACGCAACTCGAATGGATCTCGGCGGACCGTACGATGTCGTGTTCGACCGGGGCGTCTATCACGGCGTTCGCGTCCGGGCTCTCCCCGCGTTCCTGAAATTGCTCCAGCGGGTGACGCACAAGGGCTCCCGCTGGCTGTGCCTCGCAGGGAACGCGAAGGAACCCACGGAAGAGGGCCCGCCCGTCGTGAGCGAACAGGAGTTCAGATCCGAGCTCGGACCGTTGTTCAACTTCCTCGAGGTGCGCGAGTTCCGGTTCACACTCAACCGCGAGGGCTTCCGGCCCCTCGGCTGGTCCATCCTCATGGAACGCCGCTAGGTCGGCATCGGATCGCGGCGACGAAACACATTCAATTGCGTCGCTCTCATCGGGGGACGGATGCGCCTGCTCACGGGCCCCGGCCGACCGAAGCGGTTCTTCGACCGGCTCGCGAGTCGATACGATCGGATCAATGCGCGGCTCTACAAGCGCGAGTGGCTCGACCGGGTCCGCGACGCGATCCGGGGAGAACGCGTCTTGGATGTGGGCGTCGGCACGGGGTTCACCACGAACCACCTCGACGGGGCCGTCGGAATCGATCTGTCGAGGGAGATGCTCCGCCGTGCCCGGTATCGCGGCCATCTCGTCCAAGCGGACTTCACGCGTCCTCCGTTCCGCGGCCCGACGTTCGACTCCGTTGTCTTCGCAGGATCCCTGTACTATCTGGCGAGCGCGGCGGAAGGGCTTCGGATTGCCGAAGGGTTGCTCCGCCATGGAGGGCGGGTCGTCATCCTCTCGCCGGCGACTCCCCTGCTCTCGCCCTTCGTCCCGATCTTCACGGAATCCGACTACACCGCGTTCTTCCAGTGGGCGGGCCTGCGCCCCTTGTCGTACGAACGGTTGAACTGGGCCGCGTGCCTCGTCATCGCGGAGAAGCCGTAGTCTCGGGCTTGTGGATCGGACACGGCCGGCCCGCCTTGCAGAAGCGGCACTTCTCCGGCTTCGTCACGGGGAGCGGCTTGATCATCCGGCCATACTTGCGGCGCGGCATGGCCTCAGACGGCCTCGACGAGCGCCATCTCCGTCTGGCCATGCTTCAGCGTCTCGGCGACTTCCTCGAACGCGTCGAGGTGCGCTTGCACATCGGCCTTCGTGTGCGCGACGGACATCGTCCACTGCTCGTCGGGCCCCGTGGCCATCGGGATGACCCCGCGGTTCATCATCGCCGTGTTGTAGCCCCACCACCGGCCCACGTCGACGTCCTGGAAGGACCGCCAATCCGTCACCTCGTGGCGGGTGAAGTGCACGGTGCCGCTGATTCCGCCGGCCTGGATCCGCATCGTGAGCCGATGGTCCCGGACGATGTCCGTGTAGCCTTTCGCGAGCGCGTTCCCCATCCGTTGCGCGTACTGCATCCCGGACCGCGTGAGGATCTTCGTCATCGTGACGAGTCCCGCGGACATGCTGAGCGGATTCGCGTTGAAGGTCCCCGCGTGGGCGATCTGGCCGGGGATGACCTGGTCCATGATCGAGGCTTTCCCGCCGACCGCCGCCACGGGGAAGCCGCCGCCGATCGCCTTGCCGAAGACCTTTACGTCCGGGGTGACGCCGAACGCCTCCTCCGCGCCGCCGTACCACTTGCCGCACGTCTTGACCTCGTCGAAGATCAGGACCGCGCCGATCTCGTCCGCGAGGGCCCGCAACCCTTCGAGGAACCCTGGCTTCGGCTGCACGTATCCCATGTTCATCGGGACCGGTTCGAGGATGATTCCCGCGATGTCGTCGGCGTGTTCGGTCGCGAGAGCCTCGGTCGACGCGAGGTCGTTGAAGGGCGCGATCACCGCAGTCTCGACGAGTTCCTTCAGGAGGCCCTTCGAGGACGGCACGGGGTTCGGACGCTTCGGGTCGCCCGAGACCTCTTTCCGCGGCTTGATGGAGACCATGAGCGCGTCGTGCGAGCCGTGGTAGCAGCCTTCAAACTTCAGGATCCGCTTGCGGCCCGTGACGGCCCGCGCGAGGCGCACAGAGAACAGGGTCGCGTCCAAGCCGGACATCGAGAACTTGAGGCGGTCGACCGCGAAGCGCTTGCAGATGTGCTCCGCGAGCGGCCCGGCATCGGCGGACTCGTATCCGAAGATCGTGCCGTTCGAGACGCGCTCCCGCATTGCCTTCGCGAGGATGGGATGGCTGTGGCCCGCGACGAGCGCGCCGAAGGCCATGTTGAAGTCGATGTACTCGTTGCCGTCGACGTCCCAGACGCGCGATCCTTTGGCCTTGCGGACGAACAGCGGATGCGGGTCCACGAGGCGGTAGTTGCTATTCACCCCGGAAGGAATGTGCCGCTTCGCGGCCTCCCAGGCGCGCGCGGACTTCCTCGTCCGCCGCTGAAACGTCTGGAGCTCTTCCTCCCACATTTGCATGATATCGATGGGTCTGCGCGTCGGAAGGCGCGCATACTATAAACCGTTTCGCGAGAAATTCGAATCACGTTGCGAGTTACTCCATTGGAGGCCGTTCGGAGACCATCGGCACGATGAATGAATTAACCTTAAACGAGGTTAACTTCACGCTGCGTCCCGATCGCTTCCGACGGCCCGAGCGAATGACGTTATACACTCCGCTCCTCTTTGGGCGGCCGTGGCCTTCGACATCGTGATCCGAGATGGCCGCGTCCTCGACGGGACGGGCGCGACATGGAGGGCCGCGGACATCGGCGTTCGTCGTGGCGTGATCGCCCGCGTGGGACGCTTCGGAAAATCGAAGGCCGGTCGCACGATCGACGCGAAGGGCCTCTACGTCGCGCCGGGCTTCATCGACATCCACACGCACAGCGACGTCGGGATCCTCGTCGAGCCGACCGCCGACTGCGCCGTGCGGCAAGGCGTGACGACCCATGTGATCGGGAACTGCGGCGATTCGCCCGCGCCGATCGGGGAGGCGTACCGCGACCTCGCGGTACGGCGGTTCGAGTACTACGCGCTGGCGAGGGATTGGACCTGGTCGACGTACCGCGAGTACCTCGCATACATGGAGCGGACCGGCGTCGGCATCAACATCGCCGGCCTCGTCGGGCATGGGAGCGCGCGGCTCGCGGTGATGGGGTTCGAGGAGCGGCCTCCGACGCGGGACGAGCTGCGGGCCATGAAGGCCCACGTGGACGAGGCGATGCGCGCCGGCGCGTTCGGGATGAGCACGGGGCTCGTGTACCCGCCGGGGTGCTTCGCCGACACGGAGGAGGTCGTCGAGCTCGCGCGGGTCGTCGCGCGGCGCAGCGGCTTCTACGCCTCGCACATCCGCGGGGAGCGGGAGACGATCGTCGACGCGGTCCGGGAATGCATCGAGATCGGCGAGATGGCGGGATGCCCGGTCCAGATCAGCCACAACAACCCGAAGTACGGCGGCCTCGGGAAGTCGGACGAGATCCAGGCCCTCTGGGAAGCGGCACGGGCGCGCGGCATCGACGTCCTCGCAGACAACGATGCGCACACGGACTTCGGGCCGCCGCTCAGCCATGCGTTGCCGCAATGGACGCAGAAGCTGACGACGGACGAACGCATCGCGATGCTGCGGGACCCCGCGAAGCGAGAGGACCTGAAGTCCGAGATCAAGGCCGACAAGCGCCCCGGTGCCGGATACGTCGGCTTGCTCGTCCATGAACGGTTCGACCGAATCTGGATCCTGCGGTGTCTGGGTGATCCCGCCAAGGAAGGGCTCACGTTCGCGCAGCTCGCGGAGCGTCGCGGCGTTGATCCGTGGACCGCGTTCTTCGACGTGATCGTCGACGAACGGGACGCGGCCGTCGGCCTATTCGACTACATGGACCCGGAGGAGATCAAGCGGACGTTGCGGCACCCGCTCGTCATGATCTGCTCCGACGGGTGGGTCGCGCCGAAGGACGCCCGCACCTCGCCGACGGCGCCGTACCAACCGTGCACCTACGGCGAATTCCCGGGGATCCTGGAGCGGTTCGTCGTGAAGGAACACGTGCTCCGCCTGGAGGATGCGATCCACAAGATGACGGGGATGCCCGCCGCGCGACTCGGCCTCGGGGACCGGGGCCTCCTCCGGCCCGGATTCGCCGCAGATGTCGTCGTCTTCGACTTGCCGCGCGTCCGCGATCGCGCGACGAACCTGTGGCCTCACACGCATCCGTTCGAGAATTATCCCCATGGCCACCCGGAGGGGATCGACTGGGTCCTCGTGAACGGGACCGTGGCGGTCGAGCAAGGAGAGCCGACCGGGGCGCTCGCGGGACGGGTCTTGCGGCACCCCTAAGTCGACGGGCTGTCTCAACCGCGATAACGGCGGCGCAGTGTTGATATTTCCCGCAGACGAGTCTTCGTCGCTTGGAGCTAACGGGCGTTCTCAAGGCCAAGATCTGCATGATCGGCGAGGCCGCCGTCGGCAAGACTTCGCTGATCCGGCGGTACGTCGAGGACGCGTTCGAGGATCGGTACATCTCGACGCTCGGAAGCAAGGTCAGCCTCAAACGGATCTGGCTCACGCCGAAGAGCGATCCGGGCAAGCAACTCGAGGTCCAGCTTTCGATCTGGGACCTCATCGGAGAGCGTTCGTACCTGGAGTCGCTTCACCAGGAATACCTGCGCGGCTCGCAAGGCATCATCGCCGTGTGCGATGTGACTCGCTACTCCTCGTTCGAGGCGCTGGATCAATGGATCCCGGCGGCCCTTCGCATATCGGGCGAAGTACCCATCGCGATCATCGTCAACAAGACGGACCTGAAAGACCAGGTCATGGTCCTCTACGACGAGAACGAGCCGCAGCAGAAGGCGGAGAAGTATGGCGGCTTCGCGGCGTGGACAAGCGCGAAGTCGGGTGAGAACGTGAATCCCGTCTTCGGCCGTCTTGTCCTCGGAATCGTGAGGCGGATCGCGACCGCTGACGCGGATTAGGACCTCCGCCACCTAACGCTCCGCCCGTCGACGGAGGAGCTCGCGGAGTTCCACCAACGGAAAGGCGAGGAATCGTCGGCTCTGGCGGTGCGCCCGGGCTGAGATGGCCTCGGCGGACAGGAACGCAGCCTTGAGGTCCTCGAGTTCTTTTCGCGGAGAGAAGAACGCATAGATAGGGATCCCGACCCCGAGCAGGACCACCGCGATCGCAATGACGGTCGGACTCACCAGGGCCATGAGGACAATCGAAAACGCCGCGCCTGCGAGGGGGATGGCGCGCTTGAACCGGAGTTCTCCGGAGAGCCGCGGGTGCTTTCGTTCCAGAAGGATCGTCGAGATGCAGGTGGCGAAGTACGCGAAACCCAGTAGGAACACCGCGCTGCTGATGAGGTCTGTCAGCCCGCCGAGCAGGCTGGCGACATACGCGGCCACGCACAGGATCACGAGTCCGAGGAACGGCGTCTTGAACGTCTTGTGCTTCCGACTGAACACCGCCGGGAGGAGACCGTCGGTCGACATCGCATAGGCGAGCCGCGAGGTCCCAACGGTCCCGGACTCGTCCGCGCCGGTGATCGAGAGCAGGGCCCCGACCCCCACGATCAGGACAATTGCGCTCGTCAAGGCGGCCGGGGCGCTGAACATCGCTCGCGCCGCATCAATCAACGGACTGCTGGAGGAGGACAACGCCGGTCCGCCGACGGACCCGACGACGACGAAGTTCGTGAGGAAGTAGAACCCGATCACGATCATCATGCCCGTGACGATCGCCTTGGGGATCGTCTTCCGCGGCGTGACGATCTCGTCCGTGGGGAGAGTCGATAGCTCGAACCCCGCATAAGCCCAGAAGATGAGCACGAGCGCGCGGCCGAACGCAGAGGCATCTCCGGTGAAGAACGGGACGAGGTTCGCCTGGAAGTCGCCCGGCCGCCAGACGATGAATGCGATGCCGCCGAGGATGATCAGCACCAGCGGACTCAACTTCGCAACGGTTAGCGCGTCGTTCACGCGGCCGGCGACCTTGACGCCGACGATGTTCGTGCCCAAGATGATCGCGATGAACACGGCCTTCAGGATCGCCTGGCCGAGCGCGTCAACCCCTGGGACCAGCGAGACGAAGTACTGCGTGAACGCGACGGGGAACACCGCGAGCGAGAACCACTCCGCTAGAAGGAGGCCCCAGCCCACGATGAATCCGGCGAAAGGCCCGACCGCCTCCTTGACGTATGCGTACGGCCCGCCGACTTTCGGCAGGATCATGACGCAATAGGCGAAGGTGAGTGCGATCACCATCGCGATCACGCCCGCGAGGACCCAGACCAGAAGAGATGCGGGGCCGATGAGTCGTGCGCCGATCGCCGTCGCGACGTAGACGTCCGCGCCGATGATCGACCCGACGACCAGACTCGTCACGTCGAAGGAATCGAGCTTGCCCTTCGATCCGGTCGTCCGTTGCTCGCCGCCGCGCGCCACGGCGGGCGAAGGAACCGAGGGATTAAAGGAGTGGCTTTGCCGGCGGGCCGGCGAAGGTCACTCCCAACGGAACAGCTTGGTCGCGAGACCGAAGGTGACCGCGGCGAACGCCGCGAGGACACCGAGATCCACCGCGATGTCGGCGAGTCCCGCTCCGCGGATCATGACCGCGCGGAGGGCGTCGGAAAAGTACGTGAGCGGCATCATGTACGCGAGGATCTGGACCGCCTGCGGCAGTCGTTCGATCGGGATGAAGACGCCGCCGAGGAAGAACATCGGGAACGTCACCAGGCCCGTGAGGTTTTCCGCGCTGTCGGCGCTCCGTGAGACCGAGGAGACGAAGAACCCGAGGGAGATGAAGACGAGCGCGCCGAACAACGCGGCGACGATCAAGGTGAGGAAGTTGCCGACGATGTGCACGCCGAACGCGAACACCGCCAGGGCCAACAACAGTCCCGTCTGCACCAAGCTGATGAGCAGGGCGGGCACGATTCGACCGGCGAGAATGTACGCGGCGCCCGCAGGCGTGGCGTGGAGCCGCTTCAGGATTCGCTTCTCGCGGGACGACACGATGAACAGGGCCAGCCCATACACCCCGCTCTGCATGATCGCCATGGCGACGATGCCGGGCGCGAGGAAGTCGATGTAATCGAGGGACTGCGCGGTGACCGCTTCCGGGGCCACGGCCAGCGTCGTCGATCGGTTCGTCGCGGTGCGGAAGAATGCGTCCGAGACCTCGCGCACCGTCTGCAGTGCGACCTGGCCTGAACCCTGCTCGTCGATGCCCCAATAGGCGAGGAGGGCGAGCGTCGCGTTCTTGTCTCCGGTCGGCGAGGTCTGGTTGTCCATGAACCCGCCGAAACCGCGCGGCACGATCACGAGGATGTCCAGGGTCCCGCCCTTGACCGCCGCGAGGCCCGCGTCCCGATCCGTGTAGTTCGCAAGCTGGAACGGAAGCGACTCGTTCGCGAACGTGGTCCACAGGGCCGTCGACCACGTGGTGCCGTCTTGATCCATCATTCCGACGTGGAACGAGACGGGGTCCGCGCGCCCGAAGCCCAAGCCGAGGAGACCCATGAAGATGACCGGGAACAGGATCGCCCAAACCAGGGTGGCGCGGTCCCGAAAGAACATCTTCAGGTTCGCCACGACCCACCGCGGGAAGCCGGTCGGCATCTTCATTCGCGGATCCGCCTCCCCGTGAGCTGCAGGAATACATCCTCGAGGGACGCGTTCCGCACCCGGAAGTCCTCGACGTCGATGCCTCGGTTGCGGGCGTACTCGAAGACGGCGGTGAGGGTCTTCTCGAGTTGCCGGGTGTACAGGGTGATTCGGCCATCATCGACGTTCATCTCATCGACCCCCGCCAGCGTCTTGAACGCGGATGAGTCGCCGTTCGCCGCGAACTCGACGGCGTCCCGCTGCTCGAGGTCCCGGATCAGGTTCGCCGGCTCGTCGAGGGCGAGGATCTTCCCGCGATCCATGACGCCCACGCGATGGCACAATCGTTCCGCCTCTTCCATGTAGTGCGTCGTCAGCATGATCGTCTTCCCCGTGTCGCGGAGCTTCTCGATCACGTCCCAGAGGCTCCTGCGCGCCTGCGGATCGAGGCCCGTCGTCGGCTCGTCGAGGAACACGACCTCGGGATCGTTGACGAGGGCGAGGGCGACCGCGAGCCGCTGCTTCTGCCCGCCGGACAGCTTGTCCGTCCAGTCGTTCGCCTTTTCGTCCAAGTTGACGAGCCGGAGGAGGTCGTCCGCCGGCAAGCTGCGAGGGTACATGCCGCCGAAAACCTCGAGGGTCTCCTTCGCGGTGAGCCGCTCGAACAGGGCGGTCGCCTGGAGCTGCACGCCAATTCGTCCGCGGAGCTTCCGGCGGTCTTTGCGCAGGTCGAGGCCCGCCACGTGAATCTCCCCGCGGTCCGCCTGTCGGAGGCCTTCGAGGATTTCCCACGTCGTCGTCTTGCCCGCGCCGTTGGGGCCGACGAGGCCGAACACCTCGCCTTGGGCCACCGAGAACGAGATCCCGTCGACGGCGTGAAGGTCCCCGTACGACTTGCTCAGGTCGTGGACGGTCACGATGTCGGCCATGGCGCCGTGCGAACTCGAACGTCCCGCATAAAGCTGTGGCGCGGTACGGGGCAATCCCCGATTGCTCGAGCGAAATGGTTTCGCCGACGCGGAACGAAAGAAGGAAGGGCGGAGACGCGGGACTCGCTTCGGGTCCGTCGGTCTCCGCGGTTGCGGATCACTCGAATTCTCGTAGGTTGCGGCTGTCCTCGTCGAACACCTGGGCGAGGTTGGACAAAGCTCCCTTGCGGATCGTTTCGTCGTCCGCTCCAGCGGCCTTGTAGTCGCCGACGACGATGACCTTCGTCTTGTCCTTGCCCATCGGGATGTAGACGTGCGCTTGCTTCGTACCCTTCGTCGTTCCTTCGAGCACCTCGAGCTCGTGGCCGAACGGCGGATCCATCGTCATCCGCCAGATCTGCTCTTCCTTGCCGCCGCGCGGGCTCTTGGTCTCCACGCGCAGCTTCATCGTGTTGCCCTTCTGCTCGAGGACCTTCTGGCTGAGAATCGACTCGTGCACGTGATTCTCCGGGTCCTGGATGTATTTCCAGATTTTTTCCACTGGTTCGTTGAACACGCCATCGTCTTTGACGTAGACCATCTCGTTTCCTCCGGATCGAACGACCGACCCAGCGGTCCTACCCCGCTCGGGTATTTCAAGGGCGTGCGAAACGGGTCAATCCCGGCCTTCATGAATGAACAGTTCGGTCGAATCACGATCTCACTGGCATGGCCAAGGCGGATTTCGAAATCTCTGCGCGCACGAGGCCGTGGGCGAAGTCCGTCCCGATGAACATCTCGCGATTCAGGGTGATGCGGAAGGACTCAACCCCCGGGAGTTTCCCGAGGGCGTGGGTCTTTGTCGTGACCTCACCGAGATTGCTCGCGCGGCAGAGGAGGTACTTCGCCGGCGGCTCCTGCGCCTCGTGCACGACAAACGCGTCTCCGAGAACGCCTCGCAACGCCGCCGAGGGAGCCGCGCCGAAGACCGCGATGTGATAGACGAGTTCTCCGGCATCCGCGAGTGCGCCGAGGAGGGGCACGATCGAAACCGTCTCCGTCCGTAGCATCCGGTCGAGATGCTTTCGCACCGTCTTTGGACTCAGGCCGGTTGAGGCCGCAAGATCCTCGATCGAGAGAACGGGTCCGTCGATTACCGCTTCGATAATCCGCCAGTCGAGTCGCGACAACGGATCACGAGGGGTTCCGTGGGCGATCGCGTGGCCCGCGGGGGTCTGTCGCAACACCTTCGCCAGAGTGGCGAGGCTCTGATCCACGTTTCGGGACCACGTTTCAATCGTGATCCCTCCGTCGAGCTTCCATGCGACCCACGCGACGTCCGGCGCGTCCAGGGCGGCGGCCTGGGCCTCCTCTCGGGACCAGTCCCCATCGAAGAAGACGAGGAGATCTTCGCGGCCGAAGACGACCGGATCGATGGAAGTCCAGAATCCTTTGAGGATCCCGCGTCGCTCGAGCCGCCGCAGCCGACCGCGGACGGCGGGTGCCGAGAGCGAGACCCCGCGGCCCAGGGATTGGAGACTCTGCCTCGAGTTCTCGTAGAGGGCGACCAGCAGCCGGAAGTCCTTCGAATCCACCTTTCGACCGGTCCGAAGTCAGCAGGGTCCGCGTATAAAGCTCCATCAATCACCGAGGGCTCCGCGAGCGTGGACGCCGACCGCCACACGGCGACAAGCGATTTAGGCGCGACGCACAATCGCCGAGCGATGCAAGGAAGGACCTGGAAGGCATCGGCTCCCGATGGGCCCGAGAAGGTCCGCGCGATGCTCGTGCGGAGAGGAGCGATCGAAGACCGGGACCTCAAGAATCCCCACGAGCTCTGGCGCGTCCGAATCGACAAGGTCGTGTTCACGGCCTACAAGACGGGATCCATCTATTGCAACGGCGGGGTCCTTCCCGAACTCGCGTTCCTCTACAAATCAATCGAGCAGATCCTCGGGGCGACCGGGGTTTCGTAGACGGATCGGTCAGACCACTGGTTTCGTCGGGCTTCTGCGACCGAACGCGATCTCCCACAAGACCAGGATGGCGCCGGCGGCCGCGACGGGGACCCCGACCTCGAATAGGTCGAAGGCAAAGAAGATCGCCGAGAACACGATCAAGAAAATCCCGAACTGCGCTAGCCGCTCGTGCCTCCCGACTCGGAGGACATCCTTGACTTGGGTCCAGTACCGAGTCATCAAAATCACCAGAATGACGCCCGCCATGGCGGCGACGAAGAAGTCGAGCGTCAGTCCCGAGTAGTAATCCTCGAACGTCAGGAGCAACCCTACCTCGTCGCCGATGAACCCGGCCCCGACGCCGAACACGACCGCGTAGATGCGCTCGAGGTTAGGGTCGTCGTAGGCGATGCCCAACCACCCGGCAACGATCACCATCGCCAATCCATACCAGAAATGATGGAAATGGATGCCGCTCTGCGTGATGATCATCAGGTTCGGGAAGGCGAGGTGGAATATCCGGGCCCCGAAGAATCCCGCGGTGAAGGCGATGCTGGCCAGGAACGACAGCCCATGCTTGTAGGGAGTTGTCCTCATCTCGGAGAACATGCCGCGGCAATGGCGCGGCCTCAAATAAAGAGCGGCCGGCGTGCCGCCCGATTCGCGAAAAGAATATACCTAGAACCGGTTCCCCTCGCGATCAAGAATCTCCTGCGATGAAGGCATGTTGAACTCCGGAGATGTCGCGTGGGTCATCGCCGCCACGGCGCTAGTCATGATCATGACCCCAGCGCTCGGGTTCTTTTACGGGGGCCTGGTTCGGCGGAAAAACCTCGTATCGACGATCTTCCAGTGTCTCGCGATCTTCGCCGTCGTCAGCCTCGTGTGGGCGCTCTGGGGATACAGCTTCGCGCTCGGACCCAGCGTACTCGGAGGATTCATCGGAGACTGGTCCAAGGTCGGCCTCAACAACGTCGGGGCCGCGCCGAACGACGGCTACTCGTCGACGATCCCGGAGCTCCTCTACTTCGCGTTCCAACTGAAATTCGCGGCGATCACCCCCGCGCTGATCATCGGCGCCTTCGCGGAACGAATCCGCTTCAAGTCCATGCTGATCTTCATGGTCCTCTGGACCACGTTCATCTACCTGCCCATCGCGCACTGGAACTGGGCCGTTGGCGGGTGGCTCCGTACGTTGGGCGTGATCGATTTCGCGGGTGGACTGGTCGTCCACACCGCCGCGGGAGTGTCTGCCCTATCGGCCGCCCTCGTGCTTGGACGACGCAAGGACGTCGCACCGAACACGGAGATCCGGCCGAACAACATTCCCTACGTCATGCTCGGCGCGGCGTTCCTGTGGTTCGGCTGGTTCGGATTCAACGCAGGGAGCGCGCTCGCGGCGGATGCCGTGGCCGTCAACGCGCTCGTCGTGACGAACCTGGCCGCAGCCGGCGCGGGCGTGAGCTGGATGATGACCGACTGGATTCGTAAGGGCAAGCCGTCCGCGGTTGGACTGTCGGTCGGAGCGGTGTGCGGTCTCGTCGCGATCACGCCGGCATCGGGGTACGTCGGCCCGATGGCCTCCATCGTCATCGGGTTGGTCGCCGGTGTGCTCTGCAACCTCGTCGCCGGATGGAGGGCTCGGACGAGGCTGGACGACTCCCTCGACGTCTTCGCGTGTCACGGGGTCGGAGGCATCTGGGGGACGATCGCCACCGGGATGTTCGCCACGACCCTCGTCAACCCGGCGGGTCGGGACGGGTTGTTCTTCGGGAATCCGGGTCAGGTTGTCTCGCAGGTCGTGGGCGTGATCGTGGTCGTCGCGTTCGCTTTCTTCGGATCGTACGCGCTGTTGCGAATCATCGATCGATTCAGTCCAATCCGGGTGAGCGAGGCGGACGAGGTTGCGGGCCTCGACATGACGCAGCATGGAGAAGAAGCATACACCTGAGTCCTTCGACGGATGATGGGATGGGCTCGACCGGATTCGAACCGGTGACCTTCGCCATGTCAAGGCGATGTCATAGCCACTAGACCACGAGCCCGCGGCGCCGCCTAACCTCGCGGCCCGCTTAAGGCTTTCTCCGGCGTTGCTCGATGAACGCAGCGGCACCAAAAACCGTATGAGGCTTGATGACCTCGCACGGCCGATCACGAGGCTCTCAGGCCATGACGTCGAGGGACAACTTCGAGTTCGCGCACCAGCACCGCAACGAGGTCGCATGGATGTCCCAGAACACGAACACGCTCCCCGTGCACCCACCGATCCTCGATGCGATCCGGACGAGCGTGGATGAGCAGGAGTTCCACCTGTATCCGCGGAGGGCCGGTGTCCTTGGCCTCTCCGAAGCCATCCAGGAGGATCTCGGCCTCGACGACGTCGACATGATCCTCACCAATGGCGGGATCGAGGGGGAATACATCGCGACCCGCGCGCTCCTGAAGGCCGGCGACGAGGTCCTGTCGACGGACCCAGCCTTCCTACCGATCCACGACCAGGTCGCCATGACGGGCGGCCGTGCCCTCGAGGTCGACATCTACCGCAAGCCGTACGTCCTCACGCCGGAACTCGCCGCCGAGGCGCTCACCCCGACAACGAAGATGCTCCTCGTGATCGATCCGAACAATCCTCTCGGATCCGGGTACGACCGGTCCCAAGTGAAAGGGCTCGCGGAGATCGCCCGGGACCACGGGCTCTGGCTCATCGACGACATTACCTACCGCGATTTCAGCGCGAACCACGTGCTCGCGACCGACTTCTATCCCGAGAAAACGCTCCTGTCCTACTCGTTCAGCAAGGCTCCCGGCCTCGCGGGGATGCGGATTGGCGCGATCCTAGGGCCTCCGGACACGATCAAGTCCCTCCGCAAGTACGATACGAATGTCCTTGGAGTGAACGTCCTCGCGCAGCGCGCGGCTCTCGCAGCCTTGCGGACGAAGAACGAGTGGCTGCCCGGAGTGCGGCGCATCTGCGAGAAGAATCAGGAAACGATCCGGCGCGCGGTCTCCAAGGTGGACGGGGCGACGCTCCCTGTATATCCCTCGAGAGCGAACATGTTTGTGATTGACCTCGCGCAGACTCGTGCGAACCCGGAGGTGGTCGAGGAACGTCTCCTCTTCAATCATCTGGTGCACACGCGAGCCGGTTCGTATCTTTCGAAGAAACATGGGCGTGAATTCCTCCGCGTTTCGTTCACCGTCTCCGAGGCGGACTGCACACGCTTCGCGACGGCATTCCCGGCTGTCATGGAGAAGCTCGCGGCGTGACGCGACAGGCTCATAGCCGATGACGTCACTCCCGGAACGGGACCATGGGATTCCTCCAGGAGCTCGCAGGCCGCGTCGAGGAGGTTGCCGAAGCCGGTGGCAAGTTTGCGGACGCCTTCGTGCGCACCGCAGGCGCGACGCTCTCCGGTGCCCTCGTTTTCGTGGACCGGGAACTCGGCTACGCCCAGCGGGCGGCGAAGAAGGCGACGGCCGGGAAACGGGAAGATCGCAAGGAGCGCGCGCCCAAGTAACGGTTCGTCTGGGTCACGCTGTTCCTTCGGATCGAGTCGGGCCTCGGCGGGTCCGCCCTACGGACCGGTCTCCGGCATCTCCGGCTCGCTCAGCGCCACCATCGCGGGCTCCCTACGCCGGGCTGCCCGCTTCTTTGGCTTCGAGACCTTGATTTTTTCCTGCGGGGGACGCCGAAGATGCGCCTCCGCCTTCATGATGTCCTCGAATTCCGCATCGCACGTGCATTTGTAAACGGTTTTTTGTTCGACGTAGATGCTATGTCCTTTCACCGCACGTCACCGGAATTCGCAACCTACCTGTCCCCCACTTATAGTATTGCGAGAGGGTATCGCGTTTGGAAAAAAGGGATATCCAGAGTCCACTCGCGAAAGCTACTTAGCAGGCCGCGGCGCTAACGATTCACCGCCACGGGGAGGATTCGATGGGCAAGTCCGAGTATCTCAACTACGTCAACGGCGAATGGGTCGCGTCCCACAAGGAAGCCACGTACACGGTGGTCAATCCCGCGACGGGCGGGAAGATCGCATCCGTGCCGCAATCGGACCTCGAAGACACGCGCGCGGCCATCGACGCGGCCCGCCAGGCGTTCGACAAAGGCAAGTGGCCCCGCATGACGCCGGGCGACCGGTCCGCGGCGTTGTTCAAACTCGCGAACCTGATCGAGGCGGACATGGACCGACTCGCGCCGCTCGAGTCGATGAACCAGGGGAAGACGATCAAACAGGCGCGGGACGGCGACATCCCGTTCTCCGTCGACAACTTGCGCTTCATGGCCGGAGCGGCCCGCACCCTCACCGGCCAGGCGTCGATGGAGTATGCGTACGGCGCGACGAGCATCATCCGACGCGAACCTGTTGGGGTCATTGGTCAGATCACCCCGTGGAACTATCCGTTCATGATGGCCATCTGGAAGCTCGCGCCCGCGTTGGCGGCCGGCAACACCGCGGTCCTGAAACCCGCCTCCCTCACGCCGCTCACGACGCTCGAACTCGGCAAACTGGTCGAGAAGGCGGGCCTTCCCCGGGGGACCGTGAACCTCATCACGGGACCGGGCTCCGTCGTCGGCGAAGAACTCGCGGCGAGCACGAAGGTCGACATGGTCTCCCTGACCGGCGACACCGCGACGGGCAAAGAGATCATGAACGCCGCGAAGTCGAACGTGAAGCGCCTCCATCTCGAGCTCGGCGGCAAGGCGCCGTTCATCGTCTTCGATGACGCAAACCTCGCGGCTGCCGCGGAGGGCGCCGTCGCCGCATCGATGGTCAACGGAGGCCAGGACTGCACGCAGGCCGCCCGATTCCTCGTCCACGAGAAGCTGTACAAGAAGTTCCAGGACAAGTTCCTCGAACGCCTCAAGACGATCCGCCTCGGGGACCCGCTTCAGCGGTCCACGGACCTCGGACCCCTCGTGTCGCAGAAGCAACGGGAGAGGGTCGAGCAGTACGTCGAGATCGGCGAGGACGAGGGCGCGAAGCTCGCCCTGGGCGGGAAGCGGCCGAAAGGCAAGGCATTCTACAAGGGTTGGTACTACGAGCCGACCGCCTTCGTCGACACGGACCCCACGATGCGCATCGCGAAGGAGGAGGTCTTCGGGCCCGTCGTCAACGTGCAGCGGTTCTCGAACGAGGACGATGCGATCGAGGCGGCGAACGACGTCGTGTACGGCCTCTACTCCTCCGTCTGGACGAAGGACGTGCAGCGCGCGCACCGAGTCGCGAACGCGTTGCGGTTCGGCGCCGTCGAGATCAACGACCACCTGCCGCTCGTGAGCGAGATGCCGCACGGCGGGTACAAGCAAAGCGGCTTCGGGAAGGACCTGAGCGTGTACAGCCTCGAGGATTACACGGAGGTCAAGCACGTGTTCGTCGACCTGACGGATCAGGTCCGGAAGCCGTGGCATTACATGACGTTCGGCGATCCGACCTAGGCGGGTGCACGGGCGCCGTCCTCGCGCGGCGCTCAGGTGTCGAGGGAACGCTCCGACCACGCGAGCGGCAGTTCACGAGCGGCCCACTCCTTGAAGACCCGCGCGGGATCCAGGGCCTCCGGCGGATGGACGCCGGGACCGGGCGCCGCCTTCTCGTCACCCATTAGGCCCACCCCGATCGCCGCACCCACGGCGCTGAGGTAGTACGTCGCGATCGTCGATCGACGGCGGTTCGCTTCTTGATGGGTCATCGTGACGTCCCCCCGACGCACGAGCCGTTCGGATCCTCGGGCCCCTTCGACCTCCGTCGACAGCGACGTCGCGCCGTGTAGCGGCAGCATGAGCGCGGACGGCTCCGGGAACGCGGACAACATCGCGCGTCGGAACGCGACCATCTGATTCCCGACGCGGATGAGACGGGAGTCCGCGAGGAGTCCGAGACGGTCGAGCGAGATCAGCGCGCGCACGAGGTTCGGATCGAGCGCGTACTTGTAGTCGACCCGCCCCACGGGCTTGCCGAGGTATCGGGGCAGCGTCTTGACCTCCTCGTGGGACACGAGGTAGGTGCGCCGCACCCCGACGGGGGAGGGGAACGCGAACTCCTCCGCCTCGCTCAGCGGCTCGCGGTCCTCCAGTTTGCCATCGAGCCACACGGTCGGCCGCACGAGGATGTCCGACAGGAACGCCTCGCGCGAATAGGGCGGGAAGTGGTCCGAGCCGGAGAGGCTGACGATGTCGCCGCAGCGGATGCGGATCGCATCGACCCGATCGAAGCCGCTCGCCGCATCGCGCGCCATGACGTTCGAAATCCCGGGATCGAGGCCGAATGAGATGAGGGCGGTGACCCCCTGCGCCTTGAATTGTTCGTCCATCTCGAGCTGCTCGAAAATCCCCGGCGGCCCTCCGGGCTCCCGCGGCCCCGTGGCAGCGACATCGAGGTAGTTCGCGCGCACCTGGAGGGCGGCTTGCATGAGCTCGAGGTTGTACCGCGGGAGCGTCGCGTTGATGACGATGTCCGCGCCCTGGATCGCACGTACGATCCCCGCGTGGTTCTCGATGTTCAGCTGCATCGCCTCGATCGGGACCCGGCCACGGATGCCGGTGAGGACGCGCGCCCGTTCCCCGTGCTGGTCGATCAGCAAGATCGACGTCATGTGCGGATCGACGCGGAGCTCCGACGCGAGGGTCCGGCCCAAGCCGCCGACGCCCAGGATGACGACCCGCATCGAGCGACCCAGGGAGTGTCGGAGGGTTTAGTCTTTTCGCGGCGGGAAGCGCGTCGCGTTCTCAGGTGCGGACGGCTTTCGCCCACCCGACGATCGCGTTCGCGGTCGCTTCGGGGGATTCCCACATGGGCATGTGTCCGATGTCGGGGAGGATGGCCCGCATCGGTGCGGACGCAGCTTCGGACACGGGGATGAGGGCGTCGGCCGTCCCGTGGACGACCAGTCGCGGACCCGATAACGAAGCGAACGCGGCCGTACGATCCGGTCGGGCCGCCATCGCCGCGAGGGCCGCGATCACGCCGTCGGGGCGCGCGCGTTCGATGATCTGAGCGGCTCGAGGCCGCCACGCTGCCGCTCCGGTCGGGCCGACGAGTTTTTCCGCGAGTCCTGGAAGGAGGGCCTTCGCGCCTCCTGCGCGCACCTTCTCGATCGTCTCGAAACGGCCCTTTCGAGCCGCCTCGCTGTCGGCCGCCGTCCGCGATGAGACAAGACCCAACGCCGCGAGACCGGGTCGACGTTCGGCAAGCGCCAGCGCAACGTAGCCGCCGAAACTGTGACCCGCGACGGCAACGCGGTGTGACCCGAAGGCGTCCAGGAACTTCGCCACTTCGATCGCATAGTTCTCCACCGTCGCTTGTTCGAATTCCATCGGTGGACTGTCTCCGAATCCGGTGAGATCCGGCGAGAGCACGCGGAACCCTGCGCCCGCGATTCCGCTCATCACCGGCTGCCAAATCGAGCGGTTCAAGGGCCATCCGTGGAGGAGGACGACAATCGGATCCGGACCGTGTCCGGTGGCGTCGAACGCGAGCGTAGGCAATCTCCTTCGGCTCCTCTCAACCTCCGATCGTGAACCAGCAGCCGCCACCGGAGCCGCGTCCGGTGCCTTCGCCCCAGATCACGAAGTTCGTTCCGCGCGAGTCCGCCGCGATCCCGAAGTAATCGCCGTACGGGAACACGTATCCGCTCGCGCTCTTGTACGACGCACCGCTCCCCAGATCCGACAACTGCACTTCGGTCGACCAGTGCGCGCCCGCATCCGTGGTGCGCCGGAAGAACGTGTTCCACGCGGTCGGTCCGTTCCGGTTGTCCTGCCAGGCGACGCGGAAATCTCCGGAGGCGGGGCCGTGCGTGATGACGGGGAATCCGCTGTCTCCCGCGTCGTTCACGAGGCTCGGTTCGCTCCACGAGGCGCCGCCATCCGAGGACGTCCGCGCGAAGAGCGTCTTCGGCGCATCCGCCTGCGCGTTCTTCGAATAGACGACCATGATCGTTCCCGAGGAATCCATGTCCATCGCGATCTGGGCCTGGAACTCGTCCGTGATGCACACGGGGACGACGCATCCGGACGATTCCTCGCTGTGCTCGACCGGGAGAATCGTCCATGTCGCGCCGCCGTCCGTCGATTTCACGAGGACGAGATCGACGGGCCCGGTCCCCTTCGCGGTCTCGACGCTCATCGAGAAAAAGGCGGTCCCGTCGGCCGCGACAACGCCGCTCTCCGGATAGTAGAACAGCGAGTTCGTTGAGGGCGTGAGCCGCACGGGCTTGCCGAAGGTGGCTCCCGCGTCATGCGACGCTGCGACGTAGGGATCTCCGTGATTCCATGCAATGTACACGCTCTCTCCGTCCGGGGATATCGCGAGCCACGGTTTGTCACCCCATCCGGATCCGGAGCTGCCCGCGTTCACCGGCCGAGTCCACGTGGCCCCATGATCCGAGGATTTCGAGAGGGCCATGCCAGGATTCCAGTTGTCGAGCCACGCGACGAAGACGATACCATCGTTCGCGACCCGGATGATCGGGTCGGCCTGCCAAGGTCCCGCGATGTTGTTGCTGCGGCAATCGATCCCGCAGATGAACTGCGGCGGTCCCCAAGACGCGCCGCTGTCCGGCGAGACGCGGATGAGGATCGACGGCTCGGGGCATTGGCGGCACTCCTTCGCATCCATCCCGGTCGTGGCCATGTAGACGTATGTCGAGTTCGGATCCGTGGCGACGTTGGGCTCCCAGTCGTTCCCGTCGGAGAAGAGCTGTTCCGAGGCGAACCGGATGGGCGGGGCGCCCGCAGCGGGAACCGCACCGATCATGACCGCGGTCACCACGAGGATTCCAATCGCGAGTCCTACGCCAACGGTGCGGGAGCCCAATCCCTTCATGTCTACCTCCCCAGACCGCGGAACGTTCGACGGGTCTATGTAAATTCCCATTCCGGGCGAAAAACGATTTAGGCCTTCCCGCTCTCTCGATAGACCATGCGCGCCATCGTGGGGACGGAGGCGGAGGTGCCGGAGGGCGGCGCGAAGTGCGTCACCGCCAACCAGAAGCCGTATGCCCTGTTCAAGGTCGGCGGGAAGGTGTACTGCCTCGACAATCAGTGCACGCACCTCGGCGGACCTCTGTGCCAGGGGAGAGTGGAAGGATCCGTCGTGCAGTGTCCCTGGCACGGGTCGCGATTCGACGTGACTTCAGGGAACGTCGTCGGTCCGCCCGCTCGAAAGCCTGTCGGGTCTTATCCGGTCGCGATCGAAGGCGGCAAGATCGTCGTCGAGCTGCCTTGAACCGCAGTCGGCCTAATCGATCTCGGCGGGGGCCATCGGCGAGCCGCGCACGTTGAGGATCATGTCCCGCGCCTTCTCCTTCGAAGGATAGATGCAGAACGTCATGTGGGTCCCCCACCTCGCATTCGTCCTCCGGAAGATTTCACTCAGCCCCTCGAAGTCCTGCTCCGTGAAGTGCACGAGTCCCAGGTTCAGATCGAACTCGTACTTCGTCGGTTCCCCACGGTGGAGCCGGATTGGAATCGGCCCGTAGAGCTTGTAGTCGAATCGCTCGAGCTCGCCGAGGAGCTCGCGGAGCACCTCCACGTTGGCGAAGGGCTCCATCGGGTCGAACGCGGGTTCCGCATCCGGCGACATGCGGCCGGGAGCGAGGCTGCAAGATAAAGATGCACCGAATGCTACCCCCGCCGCAGGCGAGTCCGCACCGGGGTTGGACGGGAGCGATGGCACGGATCGTCATCGTCGGAGACCGCGATTCGGGGAAGACGACGTTTCTGACACTCGTCTACACCACGCAAGTGAAGTTGGGCTCGGACGCGGCCGACGACTTCCGGTTTCATGTCGCGATCGATTCAATCGATGAAGTCTCCGGCGTCTTCCAGCAATTGATGTCGGGAGGTTTCCCGGATGCCGCGGCGAAAGAGGGGATTCACGGGATCCAGTTCCATCTCGGCTACCGGACGTCCGGGTCGAGGTTCTTCTCGCGACTCCGACGGCAGGGATGGGCGGGCGGGTCCTCCGCGTCCCTCGACTTCCTCATCTTGAGAGACCTCGAGGAGGAAGTCTCTCGATTTCGGAAGGGCAGTTCCCTGACCAACGTGGCGTTGCGGGACGTCCTCGAGAGCGACGGGATCGCGATCTTGGTGGACAGTACGAAGCTTTCCATGACATCGGACGAGCAATCGCCCGGTCCCATGGAGGCGTACGACGTCGCGGTCGAATCGCTCTTGGCGGCGATGCTCCGCTCGCGGGGGCCGGGCAGCCAGTCGCACCTCCATCCGATCTTCGTGTTTACGAAATTTGACTCGGTCGATCCGAAGGCGTTGCGCGCCGCCAACGTCGGAGATGCGCCGCCGGAATCCGAGAAAGCGGGCCCCCGCAGCACCTACGCCGAAACGATCCTGGACCGCCATCTGCCGAAGACGATGGCCCTCGTCCGATCTCGAGAGACGTCGGGACGGAAGTTCGCCAAGCCCTCCTTTTTCTTCAGCGGGGTCCGAACGGAACCCGCGGCCCCGGGTCGCCGGCCCAAGGTCTTGCTGCGGGCGAGCAAGGGCGGCCGATGGGAGCCGGATTATCCGGCGCACGAGTACCTCTCGCTGCTCGAGACCCTGTCGAAAATCGCCGCCTCTCGCTAACGCGGAAACTCCCACTCCCCTCCCGTCGGTCGCGATGATGATAATGTTGTGGTTACGATTAAGTACGGTTGGGGGGTCATGCACCGTTCATGCCCTGCGCACTACTCGGGGACCGCGCATCCGGTAAGACGACCTTCTTGGGACTCCTGTACGCCGCCCAAGTCAAGTACGGTACGGGGGTCCAGGACGACTTCCGGTTTCATGCGCCGATTGGCTCCTTGAACTTGATGTCCGCCGTGTACGAAGGAATGAAGGACGGCCGCTTCCCCAGCGCCACCCTGAAGGAAGAGATCACCGAGCTCGGGTTCATCTTCGGTTACCTCCGCGCGCTCGTCGGCAAATTGCCGTACTACATCCGCCAGCAGAACTGGGTGCGGCCCTTCTCGACCCTCCGGTTCTCCGCCTACGACGTCTCCGGCGAAGACATCGAGGAGTTCATCGAGACGGGGATCGCCTCGCGGCCGTTGATCCAGCAACTCCTGAAGAGCGTCGTCGTCGTGGTCCTCGTCGACTGCAGCAAGATGACGACCGACATCGACACGCCGGCCTACAAGAAGATGCTGCGGTACGACAGCACGGTCGCGAAACTGCTCGTCGCGTTCCAGACCTACAAGAAGCAGGAATACGACCGGCTCAAAGACTCGGGCGTGAAGGCCGATACCCCGAGGATCTATCCCGCGTTCGTGCTCTCGAAGTTCGACACGCTCCGCGATGACGTCCTCGCGCGACTCGGCCTGCACCGCGGATTCCCCGAGGGCAAGCGCCAGCGGAAGGAATACGCCGAGGCGCTGCTCCGGGTCTTCGTGCCGCAGACCCTGTCCCAGATCCGCGGCGGCAAGATCGCCGGGGTCAGCATGGACAAGGCTGCGTACTTCCTGAGCTGGGTCCGCACGGAGCAGCAGGAAGGCATGGAGCCGGTCGGGCAGCCGAAGATCGTCCGGACGGGCTTCACGCCGGAAGGCGGCGGCGAGGCGGACTTCTCGTACGACGAGTACGTGGAGTTCATCGAACACTTCCGAGACATCGCCCACAAGATCCCCGACGAAATCCTCGAGGCCGAGAAGTTCCAGGCACAAGCGATTGCTCGGTCGGCGTAGTGGCGGGCACCCATGGGATCCGCGGAATCGAGTCAGGGGTCGAGAGACGCAGACGTCGTCGAGTTCGACCACTGGATCTACGGCGCGGTCCCCGGCGTCGGGTACACGACGAAGGCGGTCTCGAAGGGCCTCGACGCGGGCCTCTACGAACACTATCTCCGCGGCCACTACACCCCGATCCGCGGCGCGACCGCACAGTCGAGCGACGATCCGGTCGACATCCACATGTTCCACCCCGTCCGCGGCGGGCGGGAAATCCTCCTGTCCCAGATCACCCGAGGGCCCGCGGATGAGGCCGGTCGCCCGACCTTCACGAACCACACGGCGATCGCGCACGCGGACGCTTTGAAGGCCGGTCGGATCACCCTGGAGTCCGTGTTTCACGCCATGGGCGAGTTCGACCGCAAGGCCCCGGACCTCCAGGGCGAGGCGCGCCTGCTTCAGATTCCGGCCCGTCCCGAGGCGGATGGCCCGATCCAGTTCGGGCGCGGGATCCACAAGCACCTCACGTACCCCGCGGTCGAGACGCTGGCGACGCGGGTCATGAGCGACCCCGCCAGCCGGACCTTGCTCCTGTGCCGCAACACCACGCCGGACGCGAGGAACCGGACTCTGGATCTCGTCTTCGAGCTGCTCGTGTGGGGTTGCGGACTGCCCGTCCTCACGGCGATCAGCGAATCGCCGCGCTCGTCCGCGATGAACTTCTTCAATCTCGTCGTCGCGACCCGCGGCGTGCGAGCCGATTCGAGCTGGGCCATCCTGGAGAGCGCCCTGGCCGAACCCGTGTTGCCTCGGGTCCTCGATCGCGACGAGATCTACAACATCTTGACGGCGACGGTGCGTCAATCGGCCGACTTGCCGGCGGCGCGGTAGGTCCGCCCGCCGTCCACGATTTCCCGGAAGACCGTCCATCCGTGGCCGATGTTCCATTGACCATCTTTCGCCTTGTGATTCGGTTGTCCTTTCTCGGGGTGGTCGAGTTCCGCCTCGAGGTAGTCGCCGTCCGTGTCGGCCTCCGGGACCAACGTGCCTTCGGAGAGAAGCTGCGACAGGAGTGTGAGGCCGCTGGGCTTCCCTTTCCAGTGGATGGCGAGGAATGCCTTGCGCCCCGCGGACTCCGTCAGCAGGAGTTCGCGAAGGCCGAGGTAGGCCGGGCGATCGCGGGGATTGTCCCGCGGCGGCGCTTCCAGCCGCGTCTTTCGCTTCTCGAGTCCCTTGAGCAACGAGAGCCAGTCCTTCCGCGTCATGTCCTCGCGATCCCAAGGAGAATCGCTCTGCGTTTCCGGGGCCGCGGACTCCGTGGCGGCGGATTCCTTCGAGGCACGACCGCCCCCGCCCTGCTGGACGAGATCGTATGTGGACGGGTCATCTGGATTCTTCGGAGGGACGATTCGAATTGCGAGGGCGCTCATCCCCGGATGGAACCGCGGATCCAGGACCGTCAGGACGTTGACGACGTCGTGCGGAAAGAGCTCCGCCAGGGTCATGTTCACGTCGGGCGAGCCAGTCCGTCGCGAGAGGTCGCTGAGCCGCTCCAGCGGGAGGGAGGCATCGCCTTTGCGCGGAGTCGCCGCCAAGTCATCGAGGTAGGCCTGCGCGACCTGCTGCGTGAGGCGCGGCCGCTTCGAGCCGAGGCTGAACTGAACCATCTTCGCCATCATCGCCGAGCCGCGGAAGATTCCGGTCATCCCGGCTCGCAGGAACGCGACCGCCCCGCTTGCCTCGACGCACTGATTGATGAGACCCGTGAGCCGAACGGAGAGCTTGCGGCTCAGTCGGCCGCCGGGGACCCGGGACTCGTGGAAGATTCCGCCCCAGCGGAGCGGCATGTCATCCGCCCACAACGGATCCGACGCGCTGCGGCCGTACCAGTCCATGGTCTTTTGCCGCAGGATCGCACTGACCAGGAGCGGGTCCTCGGTCTCGGCTCGGACGCGAGGCAGCAAGGCCTCCGCGGTCCGGAGGACTTCGCGAAGGACGCGCCTCTCGACGCGGGCCTCCTCGACCAAGGCCAGCGGGTCGATCGCGTTGATCGCCTCGATGTCGAACTTCTCCTCCGGGTTCATCTGCAGGAACACGACGAGCTCGTGGGGCTCCGCCCGCGCTGGGCTCGGGCTCTTGGTGACCGACTTCGCGGTGCTGGCCGTCTTTCCCGCTTTCTCGGGCGCGGGCGAAACGAGGGCCATGAGCATCGCTGATGGTACGAACGGCACGCTCCCCATACGATTGGACTCACCGACGCGCGCCGGGTTCGATAAATCCGTTGCTGGTAATTATCGGCCGTGATACGCGGCGGGTCGGTGGCGAAACGGGCGAGCCGGGACCCAGCGGCCCAAACGTTTACGCCCGAGGGCCGGGTTGGCCGCCATCGGAAGTCTGTGACGGCCCGAACCGATAGCCCCCGTTTCACCGAGGCGCAAATCGCGGCGTTCCGCGTGCGCCGCCACCATCTGGACCGGCGTGCATCGCGCGGCCATCTCACGAACGTCGTCGGAGACGTGTGCGGAGTCCAGGCTCAGGTGACCTCGATGGCACGGATCGCCCTCTGGGCCCGCGTTCGACCGCTCACCATCGACGACGTCCAACGGGCGCTCAACGAGACGCGGACGATCGTCAAGACGTGGTCCATGCGGGGCGCGCTCCACCTGCACGCGTCGAAGGAACTCCGCGTCGTCCTCGGCGGCCTCATGCCGACGCGGCTCGGCTACCATCAGCGCTGGATCCGACGGCTTGGCCTGAAAGAGGAGGAAACCACGGCCGTCGTCCTCAAGGCGCTTGAAAAAGAACTCCTCAGCCGAAGCGAACTCGCCGAGTACTTGGGGAAGAACCTCGGGGCTCGATGGGAAGACTGGGCCGACGGGGGCTGGGGCCGCAAGACGGAGGGCTCGAGTCTCTCATGGCATCTTGTGAGGCCCGCCATGGCGCGCGGTCTCGTGTGCTTCGGTCCGAGCGACGGCCAGGAGATCACGTTTGCTCGGGTCGATCAGTGGCTCCCCGAATCGCCGTCGATGCCGACGGAGCAAGCGGAGGAGGCGCTCCTGCGACGCTACTTCCATTCTTTCGGTCCCGCGGACGCGCACGACATTCGGATGTGGGCTGGAATCCACATGAAACCCATTCGGGCGACCATCGACCGCCTCGGGGATGAACTCGTCGAGGTGGACCGCGACGGCCGCCCCGGACTAATCTTGAGGAAGGACTTCAAAGACCTGGAGAAAAGGAACGGCGATCACGGAATCGTTCGACTGCTGCCGAGTTTCGATCCGTTCCTGCTGGGCCATTCGGAACGAAGCCACCTCGTCGACCGGGCCCACTACGGTCAAGTGTACAAGGAGGCGGGGTGGCTCGCGCCGGTCGTCTTGCTGGACGGTCGCGTTGCCGGGACGTGGTCCTATGAACGTACGCCTCGCACGTTGCAGGTGGCCGCGAAAATATTTGCACCGCCCACGAAGGAAATCAAAAGGGACCTGAAAGAGGAGGCGGACGATCTCGGGCGGTTTCTCGAGGCGACGGACGTGACGCTTCGAATCAGCAAGGGGCGCTGAGCCATTCGAGGACGTGGGTGTGTGCCGCGGCCAGGATTCACCCAAGGCCGACCTGCTTCAGCAGACCGACGAGATCGTAGAAGAGCCGCTCCTCTGTGATCTCCCCCTTCTCGTTCCACGTCGCCACCGTGCAGAACTCCACATGGAAACTTTTCCCCGTCGGCGGGATGAGCTTGCCCCCTGCGGCCTTCATCGGACCCTTCATCGTGCCGTAGAAGTCCGCGATGGAGCCCGTGTGGTTTCCGTCCGCGAACAGGATCTTGTAGGGCTTGTTGATCAAATGGTTGTCCGGGAAGGTCTTGAAGAACTCAACGGCCTCCAAATCGTGGCTGCGCCGGCCCTTGGTCGGTTCCGCGCCGCCGGGCCAGTACACGGCCACGTTTTCGGTGTGCCGCTTCCGGAACGTCTCCCAAAGAGGACTCTTCGGTCCCGCATTCCACGCATCATCCAGCGTCGTCATGAGGCTCTTGAGCTCGTCGGGTTTCATTGAAATCGCCGGACCAATAACCCCGGTTGGGGTCATGCCTCTTCGCCGTTCCGAAACTGGAGATCCGGGGCTCTGTCCAGGGCCGGGTCAAGGTTCCGGTGTGATTCAGCGAAGAGAATTCTTCCAAGCCGACGGGACCCGAGCCGAGTATACGACTTCCTTAGCCCCGAGAAAATCTCCCAGCCGCTCGATCGTCTCTGCAATCTTTGACGAGACCTCCTTGTCGCGTGGTGCGCGTGGCTCCGCATGGACCGAATTGATCAGGAGCTTCTCGCTCCTCCGGTCCATCTGCGGGTCAACCCTGCCGATGAATCGGTCACCCCACAGGATCGGGAGAACGTAGGTCCCGTGTTTTCGTTTGCTTTTTGGCAGGAATTGTTCGAGTACGTAATCAAACCCGAATAGCTTTCTCGTTACCTGCCGGGCGCTCACGAGGTTGTCGAACGGGGCGAGCAGCGACATCCGCGGCTGCCACCTGTCCGAATTCAACGATTCAAGGAGCGGGATGTCAAGATCATGGATGTATCGCTCGTCCCGGCCACCGAGCCCCGTGACGTGAACCCGATGGATGGTGGATCCCTCCTCCAAGCGTCTCAAGACCTCTCTCAGGTTCAGATAACGACCGCGCAGGAAGTAGAGGTTGATCTCGGAGGGGGACGCGGTGCCGAGGGCCCGAATCGTCCTCAGCGCGGCCTCCCGCTCGGCTTCGTCTGCGCTCAGCTCCTTCCGTTCCACCCAGCTCGGGAGAAACTGTTCCGACAGTCCCCAGATGTTCCGGTTTCCGTCATGCCCCACGACCATGACCTCTCCGCGCATTTGCAGGTGGGAGAGCATTGTGGACACATCGCTGCCAGAGGTCCATCCGTCTTCACTTCTCTTGGTTCGAGCGTAGTTTTCGAATTGGCTCAGCTGGAGCGGTCCCTTCCTGAGCTCACTCAAGATTTTCTTCCGAAGCTCTGCGTGCTCCGCCAGGAACTTCCTGGCTCTTGTCCTCCACCCTCCCCAGGATTTAGACAGGGATTCTGGATACCTTCGCATCATCGAATAGTGGAGCGGATAGTCTTCGGCGAGGACGATCGACGCGGCATGGGACCAATGCTCGAAGAGCTTCTTCTCGTCCCACAGTAGTCGATCCAGGTCCGACGGCCGAAAATTGCGGACCCTGCTCCAGAGCGCGAGGATGTGGGACGGTGCGACTATGGTGATCGGGTCCCACTGAACATATCCGATGTCGCGGATGACGGACACGATCGCTTTACTCGATGGACCTGTCGGCCACTTGCCCGCAAGATGTTGCTTCGTTACCGTCAGACGCCTGACGGTTTCCAAGGACGTCGATACGACCGGTTCACTCAACTGGCCTGGCTACCTTTGGTCACGACTATTAAGCTTGTCGGGCCCGACAGCCTCAGCAACTTCTAGATCCAGATTCTTACCCGGAATTTCGGCCTCTGCGCAGCTCGGCCCTAAGCCACGTGACCCACAGGATTTCCAAGGATGACGCCTGCGAGAAAGACGACTACTCCGGCATCGAGGACCAGGTAGCTCAGCGCGGAGGAACTAGCCCGAAGCCAAAGCAGCATCAGGGCAAGCCCGAAGGCCATGGTGACAAGGGGCGGGCTTTCATGCCAGAATTGCCGGAGGATAGAACCCTCCCTCGCGATTGGCATCCATCACCATTGGTGGCACAGCGGACGAGGTTGCGTCCCGGCGGCACGACAACCTGCTAGCGGAACAACGCTCTTCATGTTAGGATGCTCCCGGCGGGAAGTCGGCCTATTGGCAAGCGAACCCGGCAAGCCCATCAAGAGATACGCCAGTGGAAAGTTTCTATCGTTGGGCGTGATCCCGGCAGACCGCGTCGGCCCCGAGTATGCGTTCGAGCCCAAGCCTCTCTTGCGCGAGGACGAAGGCGATGATTCAGGCCAGGCATCAGAGAACTTGGACTCCTGCACCGATTGTACGCTTATTTCGCGCGCGCCGCAGCCGCCTTGGCGGCGAGCGCCGCGAACTCCTCGCGGCCAAAGGCCGTGCCTGCGAGCCCCCAACCGCCCTCAGCTGCTTCGGTAAGTATCACCCAGGTGCGACTGGCTTGGGTCGGGTCGCTGGAGACCTTGGTGACGATCTCGGTGATCTCTTTGACGAGTTGCTTCTGACCTTCTCGGGTCAACGCCGCTGGAGGCGTGATGACCTGGACACGGACAGTCCGTGCAGAGTTGGTCGCTGCGGTGTGAACCGCCCGCGAGTCCATTCGATGGATGAACGCGGCGGTGTTGTTCAGGTGGAAGGGGCCCGGAGTTGCCACACCTTCCGCGCGGAGGACGGCCATCGTAAGCTCCTTGCCAAGCAGACCGTCGGTCCCGGCCGGGAAAAGGTCTGCCGGTGCATACACGTCAATCATGGGCATAGCTAAGCAGCAAGTGAGGGCTGGAT